>Ga0209092_10003195_pt1 | contig 14447 bp, 17 predicted proteins | sample FraStrMetagenome_FD_187446 | JGI IMG/M metagenome (GOLD analysis project Ga0209092, IMG submission 187446) | Marine eukaryotic phytoplankton communities from Arctic Ocean - Fram Strait ARC3M Metagenome (SPAdes) (version 2) | ecosystem: Environmental > Aquatic > Marine > Oceanic | place: Fram...
CGAGGTTCGGTGCTTGTGTTAGTCATTTGGCTAATTCAATTGTATTGGAAACTCGGCTTGAATCTTCGAATATTGCTTGACATGTAAATTCTCTACCTAATTGTCACTTTTCAGAAGTATTCGTTCTTCTTAGGTTATGGTTATGGTTGATTCATCAGTAATGGATTAATCCTTTCAAATTTCATTTCCAGCCATAATCATTACAAGGTGAAATTTAAAGGGTGTCAAACATTAGACATGATCAAAAGCTTGTATTGCCAGTGTGCAATAGAGGCACAACCAAAATGTCTTCACAACATGTAATGAAAAAATATGTATTTTCTGTAAATTTGTAATTTTTGTCCTTTGCAACAAAATGTCCGTCAAAAAAAAGGTGGTTTGGTGAATTTTCTCTTGTTTTTATCTTGAAAACTAACGTGTAGAGCTAAATCAATCTTTTCATAATCTACCAGTAGTCAAGTTTCTGCTCGAGTCAGCAGTCAGCAGTCAGCAGTCAGCAGTCAGCAGTCAGCAGTCAGCAGTCAGCAGTCAGCAGTCAGCAGTCAGCAGGTATATGTATGGAAAATGGAAAATGGTACATGTAGTAACGGTAAACACATGAAAATAAAATTAATTACACATAATAAATTCTTTCTTCTCTCTGTGTGTAGTTCTAATTTCCAATTATCTAACATTTTATGAAACTAGTGCACGTCAAAAAGGAATCAAAAGATATTAAGCTTGAGAAGAAGAATGCTCCGTCTCTTACCAGGGCGATTCACGTCTTCATCTATAACGAGCCGGCCCTTACGAATGAGTGTGATTGTGAAGAGACATTTTAAAAGACCTCCGACATATAAAGAACAAATTGATGAAGGCGTACCATTTGGGAAACGTAAAGTTTATGGGAAGGAAAGGCAATCAGTGCTGCAGGTTGTGGCAGGGGTCACAATATTTGCTGGATTTGTAGCAGCTCCATTGGTAGGCAAGAAATTGGCCTATCGCGACTCAGAGGTTTTGAAATGGGTTCCTTGGGGAGACTTTACAGTTAACCGTCATTACAAAGGGGTAGAAACCATTCATTCGAGGGAAGACATTCACAGAAGCTTACTTGCTTATCAAAAAGAAATGCATGAACGGGCGATTAAGGGAGAATTTTCGGAAAAAGGTGATCGAGATGACAAGGGGAAAGAAAGGAGTGTGTACTGGAGGCCAAGTTTATCAGATGGCCCGTCTGATCCTGATGATGATGATGACGAGAATTAGGCGAATACATTTCGTATCAGGATATATGATGTTGTCATGATTTAATTTATTTTTTTAACTAGTATTTTTTCACGTCGTGAATCGTGGGGTGAAGTGTGAAATGGCTATAGCGTAGCATCATGGGGTTAAGTATGAAGTGGCTATAGCGTAGCATCAAGTTATGTTTACAGAATAGATGTGCGATGCGGAAATATATGTTGCCTAGTATTGTTAAGAATTAAGAGTTATGGTGATTTATTTCTTGATTTATATTAGGATGATTGAGTTGAGGCAGTTGGCGAAGAGAGTACTATGTCTGTTCCCGTCTTTAGCACAACATCACACCATATCAGCTTCACGCGTTAGGCCTTCGAAATTCGGTGAAATGTTTTGAAATCATGGTTATTGAAAACAATAGTTATCATTCTGCTGTTCTTTTCTTAGACAATGTACAAGTAAATTTGCCTTGGTAGAATACTAGATTATCGCTTTCAAAACGAGTGCTTTCAAACAACAGGATAACAGGATCATGCCTCAACCTCATTAATAACGTCAAAATCTAAATCATGATAATATACGACTCGTACAAGGTACATTGTACATTTTTTTAAACAATACACCGGTATATGCTTTTATTGTAACCGGTACAAGGTTCCTTTCACCAATTTTGCTCGTAAATTATATCTAATACACCAAATACATGATACATGATTGATTGAAAATAATCATCTTGATAACTCACCCGTTGGACCAGCCCTGATATCCAAATTGACATTACATCGGCCATAAGCCGCACGTAAAAACTGGGTTTAAGTAACATGGGAAAATCTGGCGTAGGTCGTTTAGTATTCAAAGGTGACTCAAAGAAAAAGAAGAATCAGGGTAAAAAGGCCAAGCTCAAAGCCAGCAACGAAATCGTTTCCAAACCTTCCAATGCTGAATCAATAAGTTCATCTTCACGTGAGAATACGATGTGTTCATCAGCAAGTGGTATTCCTGTGATGAAAGAGGGTCGAGGTTTGATATCGTCCAGTGGCACAACTGTAATGGGTTCGAATGGGACCAAATTTACCAAGCAATTTCGCAATGGAGATGCGATTGTTGTAAACGTACCATCGGAGGAAAGCCACGAAAAGTTTCGAGAGGAAATGCGTGTAGTGAAAATGGTTTTGTCAGATATAAGCTGTTCCATTAGTTCTGCATTTACTTCGGATTTGAAAGTGCCATTAACTTTTCAATTTATTTACGCACCGAGAAATGAAAGGGAGGAAAGACGTAAACGAGATGAAGCCATGCGGAAAGAAAAAGCTGAAGGAGAAAAAGTCGCATTTGGAACATATGCATCGAAGAATGAGCTTGTGTACAGAGAAAAATCAACGACAGGGACATCTTATGTTATTCGTAAGGAAGCGCTTGGTCGCGAAGCTTCTAGAGGCGAGTTGCTAGCGTTGAGGCAAAAGAAGAAGAGTGATAGATATTGTTGAAAAATTATTTAAATTTCGATTGCAATTAAATTCACGTTCTCTTGATTAACATGCTACTGAACCTCTTTTGAAAGGGTGATTTTTTGATGCAGCAACTATCCGAGGTCAACAAAACTCAGTAACGACAATACTTCATCCAACATCTACGATAACTTTGCCTATCGGAAAATTATATTAATGGTTTTATTCAGAGTTAATTTATTAGTTTCAAAGTTGATTCCAGTTGACATATTAGCAACTTCCATTATCAACAAGAAATGTTCAAATCGACTTATTCTACCGGCACCCGTGTAGTGTGTAGTGTAGGTCAGAAGTCTACATGTACCTGCTGCTAAATTGAGTTACACGTGTAACTTGTTCAAGAGAGAAGAATAACGGTAAATTTGCAAAAAAATAAGTCAAAGTAACTTCAACCAGCTCAGCTCGCACGAGATGCCACAAAAGGAGGAAAAAGAATAGAAGGTTATGTCGGCAGTAGCGATAGATGTATCATCGTCGCCGACTCAAAGCAAACACTGTTCCAAGTCATCCGGTGCCAGCCCCCCAACTCCATTGTAAGCTGTAATATTATTTGCATCATAGTCACAATCTCTTCATCCGATTGAATTCTAGAAAAACCTTCAAGGGGAAAAAACTAACTAATAATATATTGCTTGCAAAAAATTATTATTGTCCAATAAGACGGAATAAAGCTTTAATAATTCAACATGAGTAGAAGCACTTTCATGCGACGTTTCACCGTCACCATAACGACTGCTAGTGGAATCATACATGCCTTCCAGTCATCCTCTTCCTCGATATTTGCCAGTCATATGAAAACTGGTGAAACCGGAGTCAGCAATCTCTTCATAAGCAGGAATGACATCATAAATTCTTCCTTTAATGACGAGAACAATGAATATCGTTCTACAGCAAAACGTGCACTGAACGACATAGCCGCGGCATTTGATGATAAGGATGATGAGGAAGAAGTTGCTTTGAAGCAAAGTAAATTGCAACAAAAACAACAGCAGCCTTCGGTGTTGGGGGATATAGATTTGCCATCGGGGGCGACTTTAGCAACGTCGGTTGAGCAATGGTCTGATGCTAATTGCGTCACATTTGATGTTACTCTTCCAATGACCGAATTGGATATGAGCTTGCGTCAGATTGATGGTATTAATCGTGCAAGCAGTTCGCTACGACTGGATTTAAAGACCTTGCAGTACGTGAGTAATGTAGGCACCGATGCTTCTGTTGTTAGCACCATTGGAAACGAGATGCTTTCTCAGTTGATGGATGCAGTAGGAAGAAGAAGCTCAGCTGTTGTTATTGACGCAGTTGCACCTGATTGCGCTTCGGGATTACGGGTAGGCGACGTGTTAGTAGGGACTAGTGCGACCATGGGTGAACAGGTTTGGGCTAAAAGTACTCTAGTTGGCATCAGGTCAGCCATTTCATCTCGCAAGGTTATGGGTCGAGAGATTACGCTTAGGATTGCTAGGTTTCCAAATCTATGTCCCTCTAGATTAATGAGTGCACAGAGCTTGACGGAAAGCTTTGAGTTAAGTCTGTATAAGCCTTTAGGTATCCAAGTTGCGGATGATGTGGAGACGGGAGGCGTACGTGTAACAAATATTGCTGCAAATGCAACCGCGGCAGTGCGTTCTACCGTGGTCATTGGTGATAAGATTGTTGGTGTCGATAGTCCCCTAAAATCAGGAGAGATAAGGACAGTATCTACTGTGGATGGATTAGTGTCTAGCGTCACAGGGAGGTTACCTGGACAACCTGTTCGTTTGAAGTTTGAGCGTGTTGTACAAGTTGATGCCTTTGACGAAGTAGCTAAGAGTGATGAAGCGGCAAAGTCCAGCGTGAAAACTATCGTGGCAGGAAGTAATGCGCATAAGCTTCTCCTCTCTAGATGCCGTCGTGTATTGAACAAGTATTTGTCTGCTCACGAAAGTCCAATAACGCGATCCACCGCGTTGCGCTCGAACATGCCAGTACAGGCCGCGAACAAAGTATTGCAAGCGCTGAACGAGGCTTCGGCCCCTATCGACAGCAAAACTCTCAGTCTTGTGATGGAGTCATATTTAAGTTGTCGCGATGCCGATAGTGCTTTGAAAGCGTATGAGGATTGCGTCGGGCTAAATGCATGCGCTTCGGGGGCGGTGGCAGATCGCACTCGGTTTCCTAACATCAAGCCTGAAGCTAGCATCAAAGATTTGTCTATTTGTACATCGTTATTAAAGGCGCACGCTGCTCGCGGCGACTATGTGAGGTAAGTAGATTCTTTATTTCACTTCATTCGACATTTTCTGAAAAACACCTCGTTTTGTCAGTGGAGGCAGGGTCTTGACTGCGATGGAAGGAAAGAGTGGCCAGTTTAGTATTTTTGTAGATTCAGTACCAGGTAAGTACGACACGAGTATTTACATTAAAGTTTAGTATATTATCTCACTATTTTCAACCTACGAAAAATAGCTGCCGACTGGACAAATGATGATATTCCAATAGGAAGTGATGTAGTATGTTACAATATTGTTCTTGACGCAGCCTGTCGTAGTGGCAATGTTGATGCCGCCCTTACATTGTTTGATTTAATGTGCAGCATGCATGATGGTACTGTGACCCCGAACATGGTTACGTACAATACACTCATGGGGGCATTTGCGAGGGAAGGTAGAGTGAGCGATGTTTATACGCTTTTTTATGAGGCGAAGCAAAGGTAAGGATTCTTTATTCAACCGATGTTTACGCCTAGCTCTTTTAATTGGAACCGTGAATTTTGTAATTCAATTAAACGTAGAGGGTTGGTTGCAGACAAGATAACATACACAACGCTTATAAAGGCGGCTTGCCAACAGGGTGACGAACAAAAAGGTCTGGACTTATTAAATGAGATGGTAAAGGTTGGGATTCAGCCAGATGTTGTTACCTTCAATACAGTCATTGAAGCACTTTGTGATAGTGGTAAATGGTATATGGCGAAAGGATTGACAGCTGATATGGAACGTCGTGGAGGTGAGTTATATATCATGCAATTTTTTAGATTATTTTATCTGTGTTCTCTTAATAACCTATCCTAAATCAACAGTTGAAGCAAATGCAGTAACCTATAACTTGTTGATGACTGGTCTTCTACATTCTGACAAAGCAGCTGCGACACTAACATTATTTGAGGTAGCATTAGCTGACAGGTAAGTTACTTAAGAGAAGCCCATATGCTATATATTTGGAAAATTCTTAAATGAGTCAAATTCGAAGGTCTACCGCAAGTTTGGCAGAAACAGTCGAAATATACACAACCGCAATCGCAGCATCAGCTAAACTGGCAGATTATGATAGGACCATGGACCTTTACACGAGAATGGTTGATGCTAAGCTTGAACCAAACATCAAGACATTGACTGCGATCATCTCCTCTTGTGTGTCAAGTGAGAATTATAGTGCTTCCATACCTTTCATTGAGGCAATCAAATCGGAGGGGATGGACCGTATTAGTTTGAAAGCAGCGATTCGTGCGTATTGTGCGACAGACAATACTCCGCTAGCATGGGAGCTCCTTTCAGAAGACCGAACGGGCCATAAACAGCTCACTGGTAAAGATGCGAGACAAGCCTTTGATACTATGCTGGAATCCAGTCTGAGATCAGGAGATTATGTCCTCGCCAAAAATCTCATCGAAGAAATGATTTTGGTTCATAATTTCATCCCAGCGAAATGGACATACAAGGCAATACTCCGTGGGGTTGGACTAAGTAGACCAGAGGATCGTAATGTGAAGTACACGTTGAAGAAAGAATCCGATCTATGTTCGTCTTCAGCCGAAAAATTTGACTACCTTTTGCACGTCTTAGATAATATGCTTCGGAGAAATTTGGCTGTTGACATTTCATTTTACAGCACTATTTTGTTTGAGGCTACAAAACTAGGTGGAAATGCACGACGAGTAGGCTCGTTAATGCCAAAAGCTAGGATATATACTTCGGAAACCAAAGATGAAATGATCAATATGAAACTGACATGGTCTGCATTGATTCGACAGAATCTTGATTTTCGAAAAGTAGATCCTGATGAAATATTGTTGCCAAAGCTTGTGTTGAGAACTAATTCGAAAAGTACCAAAGGAGCAACTAGAAGAATGTATGCTGCAGAGCAATCCGTGTACCTTCGTAACAAGCGAATAAAAGAAGAAGTGGAGCTTAAGAAAAACATTATGACATGATGGGAAGTATACACTGTAAGTAGAATATTGTAAGAAGTAGATACTGACTATGATGTCACCACGAAAAAGAATTTTTGTCTCCGTAGACGTCCTGGGTCGCTATCATATCAAAATTGTGCATGCATCGCGAATAGGAGCTACGTTTTAAAATATGTTTATTAACTATCTTGAGTAATCACGTAGAGTGGACTTCCAAGCGCTAAAATATAAGCGAGTTTTGTCAAGAGGGTCATCAGTCATCAGCAATATCACGATTTGTAACGCTAACCCGCCTGAGAAAATAAGGCTCTAGCAACGTACTGTGTTCGATCAAAAATGCAGCGCATGCATTGATATCCATATTGGGTAGAAATGGAGAACTTTTTGTCAAAAGTCATATGTTTTGGTGCTTTGCAATAGCTCAATTGGTGTAATAAAAGTAATGCAGCATTTTCCATGGTAGATTTTATCATGCTTCAAGACTATGGCGTATGTTTTCACCAAGAATATTAATTATCCTTGCCCGTTTCAAACGCATAATCGCGATTACATTAGAAATAGATTTTCTTAAGATTATTCTTCGCAATCTCTATTCCTCCAAAGTACTATGTTGTAGTGTATTTATATCCGTTTCGCATTGGTTGGCGCAGAGCGTATATGATGTCCAATCTACGTAGATGTTAGTTTTCAATCGGAAATATATTGTGGTAAGTAGTAGATGGAGATAGAAATATATGCGCTAGTAAAACCAAGTAGCAAGCTTGACAATGTTAGAAGAAGACTAAAATGGGCGATAAGGAATTGCTTTCAAATATTTAGTTAGACAGAGACCGAACTGATATATATATATATATATATAAAGAGGAAGGTTCGGTCGGACATTCTTCCATGCCCAGTCCATAGCTGCACCCCAGAGATGTCATGCGGTTCACCGTAGGTGGTCAAGCTTTGTTTCGATCGCTCATAATAGGTGTCAATGACGTACATGACTCTAAGAAACGAACATATCATATACCATGTAGTCATCTGTGAAAAAACAATTTACAATGTTATTGATACGAAAAGTTTCAACACAATAAATTTTTAAACCGTATAACCCCCTGAAATGAAAAAGAGAAATGATTATCCTGTCTTCAATAATTCCATCAAATATATACTTCATGTAAAGGTTGTCACTCAAAAGTAGTACCATTTCTTTGACAAAAAGAGTGGATCTTACAAGATCCAGTTTGTGTTGTACAATACTTATGATAAAGTATCCCTTTAAGCTAACTTCTCTGTTTACGAACGCTCTCCACGAATGCGACGGGCAAGTTGAATGTCCTTGGGCATAATAGTCACACGCTTGGCATGAATGGCGCATAAGTTGGTATCTTCGAAGAGACCAACAAGGTATGCCTCAGCAGCCTCTTGAAGGGCAAGCACGGCAGATCCCTGAAAACGAAGATCAGTCTTGAAATCCTGAGCAATCTCACGGACAAGACGCTGGAAGGGAAGCTTGCGGATAAGCAAGTCGGTGGATTTCTGGTAACGACGAATCTCACGAAGGGCTACGGTACCGGGTCGGTAACGGTGAGGCTTCTTCACACCTCCGGTCGCTGGGGCGGACTTACGGGCTGCCTTAGTGGCGAGCTGCTTACGAGGCGCTTTGCCTCCGGTAGATTTACGGGCGGTTTGCTTGGTACGAGCCATGATGAATGGGCTGGTTTGACTTTAAGAATAAAAATAGAGATGAAATTTTTTGTGAGAATATCTTGTTTGTACCGGTATGAAAAAATTTAAAAAATTGTGCCGCTTATTATGGCGCGAGCTAACTTGGCCAGTACGCCACACCTTACAGAACAGCATTGTCACTACAACAGTATGCAGCTCGAATTCTGCTCATTTCGTTCGAAGCATACAAAAACACGAGTGTGTAATTGAAAAAACGAAAACAAAGCAAAAAACATGTCAGGTACGAGTAGCCCTACTTTTTCTCATACAGCACATTCACACCAATCACTCACGCATTAAACTCCATTCACATGCCATTATGAACAGGCCGAGGAAAAGGAGGTAAAGGATTAGGAAAGGGAGGAGCAAAGCGTCATCGTAAGGTGCTACGTGATAACATCCAGGGTATTACGAAGCCCGCTATTCGTCGTCTCGCACGTCGTGGTGGTGTCAAACGTATCTCCGGACTCATCTACGAGGAGACTCGTGGTGTTCTCAAGGTATTCCTCGAGAACGTCATTCGTGACTCTGTAACCTACACGGAGCACGCCCGTCGTAAGACGGTTACTGCCATGGACGTGGTATATGCCCTCAAAAGACAGGGTAAGACGTTGTACGGATTTGGAGGTTAAATCGATACCACCGCCTGTCACTCGTTCTAGAAAAGAGAACATCAAACTGGATCTTGTTAGATCCACTCATTCAATCAAAGAATTTCATTTTAGTTCAGAGCGACCATGCCGAAAGAGTAAAGTTTACCGTCATATCGAGATGGAGTAAGAATTTATCTCAAGCTATTGAATCAGGTGGTTGATATGAGAATAGACCAAGAACCATAAACATTTGTTCCTTGCACGCAATACCTATCACCAGCCCATGAATCCGTCGAATATTGAACGGACTTGAGAATGGATATTCACGTGAAGCGAAACATTTGAATTTAAGACAGATTCCAAGATGAAATACTTCGAAGTTTTTCTTTTCCAATTTTTTTATTATGGCATCTAAACAATATGGATATCATGAGAGCTAATGAGATTTGTTGGAGTTGGGGTACATGTAACCCAAATATTTTAATGCTCTCCATTTTTCCACACATGCCTGCACGAGTACATGTACATCAACTGAAAATTATCTTTCGGTTACACATCTCTCAGGCTTGATATACCTCGATCGGAAACAAAGGTTGCTATGATTATTCATTGTATTTATCTGCTCCTCAAAAGGCATAGACAGAGATCGATTATTCGTTAATATTGTAATATTATTGTTGTCGTGTTTGACACAGAGTTGTTGCTTTCTGTAAACACCATAACCGGTATTGTATTTGCTCGTATCGTAGGTATGTCGTATGTGTCAGAGTTCGCAACGAGATTCGGCAAGGAGTAATACAACCTTCGAAATCTACAGTGACCTGGATGTGGATGACGCAAATTTCGAAGTACATCACACGAAACTCTCCTTTTTAGGACATCCAACATCCAACAGCTATGGCAAACTAGGTATATCAAGAGTTTATAATCGATCTGTTAGCCTCAGGAAAATAGAAAAGGTTAAACCTTTTTTAATAGTCAGCTAACTTGAAATACGCTTATTGGGAATGAATTATTTAAGTACAGGAACGCAACAGTTTGTCCAACGCCGGTCGATAATCCGACTTTCGAATTTCGGTCGAAGATGGATTTCTACTACGTTTGATTTAGCTGATTTACTTGGAAAGGTTGAAAGAGGCGAAATAAGTGCAGAGCAAGCCCATAAAGTAATTTCGTTGAAAGGAGTGGCAGTTAGTAAAGAAGGGATTAAAACTGTTCCTGAAAGCAATTTTGCCAATTTGGATTTAAATAGGACGAATAGAACAGGCTTTCCAGAGGTGAGTGATATTTGGATGTCTAGTATATTTTGCCACTATCGATTACAATTTCCTTGTTTCAACCACCAGGCAATCTATGGTAGTGGAAAAACGCCGCAACAAGTTGCATCTATATTGGAACGTATGGCTAAACATGTAAACGAGAATGTAGAACAAAGCAGGGACAACGGAAACGAAAATGCAGGTGGAGCAATATTGGCGACAAGGATTAGCAGAGAAGAGTATGAGAAAATATCTTCGTATACCTTCAATGAAGGATCAATAACATATCATGAGATGGCAGGAATTATCGCTATGCGCGCAAACGCTATGCAACGAATATTACCTAACACTCAAATGAAAAAAGTAGTTGTGGCATGCGCTGGAACAACTGATTTACCGGTTGCAGAAGAAGCAGCTGTGACCTTGGAGGAAACTGGTGTTAGAGTAGAAAAGGTTTACGATTGCGGTGTTGCAGGTTTACATAGAATTTTGAACGCATTACCAACTTTACGAAATGAGGAAGTAGGTGCGGTAATAGTATGTGCGGGGATGGATGGTGCTTTGCCAAGTGTAGTTGGTGGACTCGTTTCAGTCCCTGTCATCGCTGTGCCGACAAGTGTTGGTTATGGTGTGTCTCTGGGTGGTGTCAGCGCTTTGCTAACAATGCTAAATTCTTGTAGCCCTGGGGTTGGAGTAGTTAATGTTGATAACGGTTTTGGAGCTGCAGCACTTGCTTTTAAATGTATAAAGAATTAATCTTTTGTTAAAAGTCAACTACGTCCTGTGTCTCTTTGTCGTTGAATACGAACGATCTTGTAGGACGAAATGATATGAACGGAATAGTTTTTATTGCTACTTCTTCATTGATATATCTGTACTGGCATTTGTTTGATCAACATATGCGTTTGTTCAGACTCGAATACTCTGTGCTCGGTTTGGATATTTTTGGCGAAGGAGAGATACTAATGTGAAATAACTGATAATCGCTAGATTCATTGGATATTGAGATGGTTAGTCCAAAGGGTAAAATGGTAGCAGTAGTAATATGATCGAAACATATAATATACGTCGTCACTTTCCCTACTATTGAACTACGAGTTCTCATATTCTGAGACGTAACCCCTCGCAATTCACGCAAATACCGCCTGAAAGCAGCTTTTTTGTTACACTTCTGTGGATACTATCACTCGTGTACATAGGAAGGATACTGCAGTTAACACGTCTGGTCTTGCTTGCGATGCCAAAAAGAGCACGAAGCGGTGATCGTTCCTTAGTGATCGGCACAGTTTTTTCTCAACCTTACATTATGTAGTTTGCAGATTGAAGGTGTGCGTACCTGATCTCTGCATTTGGCAAGTAAGCTGTCGTCCACTTCATCAGTGATATCTAACTTTTATTATTTCATTTTCACTCGAAATTGTTCTGTTTTGCAGATATCAAACGTTACGCTTAGAAAAGTTTGATTTATGTCGTGATTAAAAGTGAGTTGTTGATTGTACCATATCGTTTTGAGAGTTTATTATTCTCAAAATTACCGCTTCTTTCTCATGTGACAATTGATATCACAGACATGGGATATGACTGCTTCTGGCGGGATTTTCAACTTCTCGATTCAATACACACCAGTCGAACTAATCGCGTTCGCATCTAAGACTCGTTAACAATTCCGACGTGTTCTTTAAAAGTCTCTGTGCCCCTTGCCATGTTTCAATTTCACCCTTTTGCTTGTCGTACTTCAGATGCCGTTGATAATTAATCGGATCTGTCTGGGAAAGTAGGTCAAATATCCCCTCATCATCATTTTTCATTTATCTTTTAATTTTATTTTTCTTAATTGTGATCTTTCTTCATCTTTTATCTCTCGTTTAGAGGGACTCTTTTTTTTATTCTTTGTTTCGTCTTCTGTCCTCTTCCTTGTTTTCCAACTATCCTTAACACGATTCCTTCCGTTTCTTTACTGTTCTTGGATAATTGATCTTCATTGTTCTTGAATAATTGATAAGACTCTTGACTTCTGCCGACATCCTCCCTCTGAACAAGCACTCTTGTCCTTGTTACTGGTTTATTGAATCAGTTCTGTCCAATTTTGGTATACAAATGGTTTTCCATTTCAAAAAATTGTCCGAATGTTTGTTGTGATCTTTCTCATTCAAACGTCAATGGATCTCCATCCTTTTCTGATATATCTACTTCGATAACGTCGAATATTTTGTTAGTGTAATGTTCTCTTAAAAGGATAGTCCTGGTGTCGATGTGTTTCGTTCTGGAACTAGTACTTTGATTCTTGATGATAAAACTACATCCTTCATTATCCTCTACAAATATGCTTAAGGTTATTGCTTTATTTCTCAACTAATTCATTAGGTTGTTCTTGAAAAGAATCACTTATACCCCTTTCGTTGAGCTCAGATATTCGGCTTCTGCCGATGACAGACTCGCTATGTGTTGCGTTTGAGATTGTCAGTCTTTATGCATCCTTCAATTGTTCCTAGATTTCCTGATATGTTTCTACGGTATTCTACTGAAGCAAAGTCACTATCAACATTTTGCGTCATCCTAAGTTCCTTGGGTTTTCTGAAAGTCAGTATGATCGTATCTTTCGACATTGATACGCTTCTACGGTCTTCTGCTGAAGCAAAGTCACTATCAACGTTTTGCGTCATCCTAAGTTCTTTTGGATTCCTGAAAGTCAGTTTGATGGTATCATTCGACATTTTCAAAAATCAGATTGATCTTTTTATCACTTTCAGTGTTCTTTGGAGAAACATTCTGTCATATCTCTTGCAGCATTTGCTCCTTCGCGAAATATTTTTGTAACAAGGTACATATATTTGCCCACTGAAGTCTTCTATTCTTTTGTATTTAAACATTCCTCCTCATCTGGTCCTTACTTCAGGTGCTCATTCGGCTTTCCTGGTGTCGTATATTCCTTTGGTTCACGTCCCCTAACTTATTTACACCTTAAAATGATTTGGTCCACGAGCGTTCGCATCGTGGCTTCAATATATCTGTCTCCAGTGTCTTTATCCTTGTCTATTTGTACGATGCTCCGAGGTGTTTATTCAGCCGTCCTTCGTCCCGAAATCTAAATCTTTGCGGTATTTTCCTCTTGAACTTTTCGATATCTTAGTTTCTTCCAATAACAAAGTATCGTTGCATGCAGTGCAATCAATTCCATATTTCCTTTCTTGTCTTTCTTGAAGAACACGCATGGACCGGTAAGTGATTGCTCGAGTTTCATCACCTTTATTTAATGGTCTTTGTATTCAACGAAAGATGCTAACGCTGCCTGAACATTTCCGTACATTCCTCTTGTTAACGTACAGACATATACTTTCGCATCTTCTTCAGTAATAAATCCTAAATCAATCATTCCTGGTAGCCATTCTACGAACATTTTTTCTTCAATTTCCCCTCCAAGAATGCAGCTTCTACGTCAATCACATGTGTATCTCGTCCATCATTGAATAATGCAATTCCAACGGCCATTCTGATTGCAACGTCTGTCGCAACTAGGCTGTGACTCTCTGTACAATCTATCCCAGGTATCCACTGCTTTGTATCTCGTTGTATCGTAAGTATCTAGAGCTGCACTTCGAAATAATTCTGTTTTCTTATTGAACGCTACTTTTGTTCTCATTATCGTCCTCCCAGCTTCTAACGCATTGTTTCTATTATACTTTGTCTAGCTATGCCAATTCCGGAAATTGTTTACTCCTATTTTTCCGGCTTTTCTCCATCTTTCTCTTTCAATTGGGCTTGGATGATTATATGCTTCACGGATGTTATTTGGTTCTCCGTGTTGAATACGAAATGCAATGTGTGGGTGTTATTGTTATTATCAACTGCGGCTGCTGTGGTTTTTCCTCCGGAGGATATGTTTGTTGATGAAATTGTTGGTTTGTTTCTTATTCTAGTTCCTGATGCTTCATCGGTATTTGGATTTGTTTCAAGATGTAAGTTTCTTATTTCGATATGATTCTAC
>Ga0209092_10003199_pt1 | contig 14426 bp, 11 predicted proteins | sample FraStrMetagenome_FD_187446 | JGI IMG/M metagenome (GOLD analysis project Ga0209092, IMG submission 187446) | Marine eukaryotic phytoplankton communities from Arctic Ocean - Fram Strait ARC3M Metagenome (SPAdes) (version 2) | ecosystem: Environmental > Aquatic > Marine > Oceanic | place: Fram...
AGAGAAGTTCTTGACGCTTACAAAAAAATAGTTGCCAGTAAAATAAAATACATATATAAATCAATATTTTATATACGTATAGCTATCCAGCGATCAAAAGTATTTTTGTATAATCTACGCCGATCACAAAGACATTTGTGTATAACATAGTGGTTAGACTAAGCGAATTAGGAACCGTCATCTTATTTATGCGATAGAATTTTTGACCCTAGGCCTTGTTTTATGGGTAAACTACTCCCAACTCCCAACCACTAGGAATCAACGTGTTGTCTAAATCTATTGTTTTTACAGAATTCAAATTTCCCAATGGTCAACTTATAAAAAATCGGATCGTCAAAGCAGCGATGGAAGAAAATATGTCTGATGAATCGCTGCAGCCTGGGGGTTCACTGCTTAATCTCTATAAAAAATGGGCCGAGGGTGGCGTAGGTCTTATTCTTACAGGTAACGTTATGGTAGACCGCCTTGCCATGACAGGCCCAGGCGGGGTAGTTCTGGAAAACCAGACTGAGCTCGAGAAGTTTACGCGCTGGTCAACCGCAGCAAAATCAAATGACACCAAGATTTGGATGCAGATAAATCACCCTGGACGCCAGGTGTATAAAAAAATGGGAGGCAAGGTTTACTCCCCTTCCGATGTCTCTCTGGATATGGGTAAGCTCTCAGACATGTTTGGCGACGCTCAGGCCATGACAGAGGAACAGATTAAAGATCTGATTCAGCGCTTTACCGATACGGCAGTGCAGGCTGAAAAGGCTGGCTTCGACGGTGTACAGATTCATGCGGCCCATGGTTACCTAATTGCTCAATTTCTATCTCCCCTGGTCAACAAAAGACAAGATCAGTGGGGCGGGTCAATTGAAAATCGCGCCCGCCTGCTTATCGAGATAATTAAGTGTGTCAAGGCTGCTACAGCAAAAGAGTTTGGTGTTGGTGTGAAACTTAATTCCGCAGATTTCCAGCGCGGCGGCTTTGATGTTGGCGACGCGATGACCGTGGTGCAGTATCTAGAGCCTCTGGCCATTGACCTGGTTGAACTGTCTGGTGGCAGCTACGAAGCACCAGCTATGCAAGGAATTACTGCCGATGGTAGAACATTAAACCGCGAGGCCTATTTTTTAGAGTTTGCTGAAAAAATTGCCAGTCAAACGAAGATCCCGGTAATGACCACTGGCGGCATTCGTCGCCTGCCTGTTGCAGAAAAAGTGCTAGAGCAAAATGTCGCACTGGTTGGCATAGCCACTGGACTAGCAACCGAGCCTAATCTGCCTAATATTTGGCGGACTGACCGAGAGTTTGAAGCTCCATACCCCGAGATCAACTGGAAAAACAAAACCTTTAGAGGGCTCGCAGTTATGGCCTATGTTAAGAGACAATTGAGGCGGGTTGGGGCCAATAAATCGGTTTTAGCTAATGCATCGCCGTTGTTCACCTTGATTCGGGATCAAGCTAGAACATCCAAGTTGACCAAGAGATATAAGGATATAGTCGCTAAATAGTCTAACTGAATACCCTTGATCTGAGCCAGTTAAAATCCCCAGCCAATGCGCAGGTTGGTAAAGGTTTGTTTGACGGGGTTAAATTCTTTTATTACACGGACAACGAATTTCACCCAGGAGATATCGGCCCGTCAGGCAGCAAATCAATTGTTTACTCTTATGGAAGAGTTTCTAACACGGTGATCTATCAAATCAGAAGCTCTAGAAACTTAACTCCTCGCTATCAATAATACTCAATCAAAGTAAGAGAATGTTTCTCCATTTTCGATTTTAAGTAATGTTTCATAAATCAATTTAATAACATTTTCAACATCATCGCGATGAACCATCTCAACGGTTGTGTGCATATAACGTAGCGGCAACGAAATTAGAGCTGACGCGACGCCACCGTTACTATAGGCAAAGGCGTCAGTATCCGTTCCCGTTGCTCTAGACAAAGCTGCACGCTGAAAAGGAATGCCATTTTCCTCTGCAGTATCTGTAATTAAATCACGTAGTTTTTGCTGAACTGCTGGCGCATAAGCAATCACGGGTCCATCGCCATTTTTTACCGCACCCTCTTTCTTTTGGTCAATCATTGGGGTAGTTGTGTCATGAGTAACGTCGGTAACAATCGCAACATTCGGCTGAATAGTTTGTGCAATCATCTCGGCACCGCGCAGACCAACCTCTTCCTGTACCGAGTTTGTAATGTATAAGCCGAACGGCAGTTCTTTATCATTTTGATGGAGTAACCGCGCAACTTCAGCAATCATGAATCCGCCCATTCTGTTATCTAGAGCTCGGCATACAAAATTTGATTCATTCAGAATATGGAACTCATCCGGGTAGGTAATCACGCATCCGACATGCACACCTAACTGCTCTACTTCTTGCTTAGTTTGACAGCCACAATCAATAAAAATATTATCTGGCTTAGGAGCTTCTTCTTTGCCTTTATTTCTTGTGTGGATCGCCGGCCAACCGAAAACGCCTTTAACAATACCTTTTTCAGTATGAATATTAACAATTTTACTAGGGGCTATCTGGTGGTCACTGCCACCATTTCGAACCACGTAAATCATACCCTTGTCCGATATGTAGTTCACATACCAAGAAATCTCATCGGCATGCCCCTCGATAACTACCTTATATTTAGCATTCGGGTTGATAACGGCAACAGCACTACCGTAGGTGTCAGTAATAAACTCATCAACATAAGGTTTTAAATAGTCCATCCAGATCTTCTGCCCCTCCCACTCATAGCCAGTGGGCGCAGCATTATTTAAATACTTTTCTAGAAAAGAAATTGATTTTTCATTTAGGATTGAGGTGTTTGGCATAATAAATAGTCTTATATGGTTGAACGACTGAAAGCTCTATGTTGGAAGCACAGTGTAACCAACTGAAGTGGTATCGCAAGCCAACGAAACGTTTTGCCGTTAGTTACTGGGTTTATATGCATACATTTTTATGCTGCAGTACTTTTTCACATTTGCTCTTTTAGATTTAAGAAATATCGTAGTATTATGGGTCAACTCTCTGACTTCTAAGGTGTTGCTATCAGTATTAAATTCGATCATTCACTTACATTTTCCGCCGATCAGGTATGGGCTATTTTAGGCACTCCCGACCGTGTCGACTGGGTACCTGGGGTAGAGAGTTGCCATTTTGATGGCGAAGTCAGATCCCTCATCTTACCCGGCGCGGGTGCAATTAAAGAGCGCATCCTATTAAAAGATGACTCATCTAGGCGGATAGAGTACTCATGTTTTGAATCCCCCGGCGCACTTGAATCACACCATGCTAGCATGCATATTATTGAGAGTGATGGCGGTTGCCGTCTCCTCTGGGAGGCTAAGATTGAGCCTATCGAACTAGAAGTTTTTGTCAAAGAGAGCATGGAAGGATCCTTGGTTCAACTTGAAAAAGTGCTACAAACCAATCTCTAACACGGTTAAAGGCGAGGGTCCTGATTTGTGGTTCGGCGAAGATTATTAACAACCTATGATAGCGACAAAAAGATGCGGTCCCATAGCATCTAAAATAACCGATTCAACAAACTACCATCCAAGTATTGCTTATAAAATTGAATACAGCGCCTTCGACAATTTGTTAGCTGTTTCGTAGAGTCTTAGATCTTTGTGTTGTTGGTTATTAAAATAAGAGAATCCAAGTTTTTTTTCAACATCACCAAACACAACAGCACCACCAATACCCGTATGACCAAACATACTCTGACTTCTATTGGCGCCTATTGGCGTGATAGGGGCGTTAACCATATGGCCTAGACCAAATTTGTAGTTCAGGCCAAAAAGCACTAAATCAGGGCCGTTCGAGTGAACCTGCCGAAGTAGCTCTATGGTTTCGGGTTTTAGTACTTCAATACCACCTCTACTACCGCCATTGCTTAGAATGCCATATAGCGTTGCTAAACTTGAGGCAACACCATGGCCATTAGCGGCGGGTATTTCCGCCTTACGCCATTCATCAGTATTGGCAAAATCAGGATTATCCATCGCACGACCATCAAATGCGATTGGGTTATAGCCCCGGCTAACAGCAGACTTAATGTTTTTAAATGATTTTGATAGCATAAAATCTGGAAGATATTTAAGTACATTAAGTTGAGAGATCGACGGAAGCTCTTTAAGCATAAGCATATCTGTACATCTCACCAAATCGCTGTCCTCCAAGCCGATTGCAAAATCAAGATTCAATGGCTGGGCTATTTCTTGTTTAAAATAGGTGCCAACAGATCGCCCGTCAATACGCCGAATGAGCTCACCCACCAACCAACCAAACGTTAACGCGTGATAAGCCTGTACAGAGCCTGGCTCGACAAACGGCGCCTGAGCTGCCAACATTTCGGTGAACGCATTCCAGTTCGTCCACTGATCAAGGGGGGGTTCATCACGAAAGCCAAACATGCCACCACGATGGCACATCAAGTCTAAGACCGTCGTATTCTCCTTACCGTTGCACCCATATTCAGGCCAGTAATGTGACACTTTTTGATGGAGGTCCAAATGCCCTTGCTCGATCAATTTAGCCGCGCAGATTGCAGTCACTCCTTTTGTCACAGAAAAGACGTTAACAATCGTGTCGTGCTGCCACGGCTTAGTACGCTGGGCATCTTGATGACCACCCCATAGATTGATAAGCATCTCACCCTCAACCTCCACAGCAAACGAAGCCCCAACCTCAAACCTAGACGTAAGAGAGTCCCTAAAGACATCTACTACCTTATTAAATCTAGGGTCCCAGTCACCGGCTATTATTTCTGCAGTCATGGTTATTTCCTTATTTGTTTTTTATTTTTTAACAATGGCAGGATAGTTCCTGGGGTCGGCGCGACAAAAAAGTCAGCAGCCAATTTTTGAGCCCGTAATGCTTCAGCAAGTACCTTGCGTGGTTCTTCAATCGCTTCATCAGTTAATATAAAAGTCCCCCAATGCATACCAAATGATCGCGGCACTTGTAAATCCAGAGCCACCTGAACCGCTTCAGCTGGGTTCACATGTTGGCTTTTCATAAACCAACGAGGCTTGTAAGCACCAATCGGTATGAATGCGACATCAGGCACACCCATTCGCTCTCGTGTCACTGTAAAGTCCCCAGAGTAACCCGTATCTCCGGCGTGATAGAGCGATAGGTTGGGCGTTTTTATGAACCAAGCGCCCCACAAACTGCTGTTACGACCCGTTATACCTCGACCCGACCAATGCTGCACAGGCGTAAAGGTAAATTCCGTCTGCTTAACGCGCTCATTTTCCCACCATCTAAATTCAGACACATTACTCAAACCCTGAGAATCTAATAAATCTTTGTCACCTTGTGGCACAAAGATCACCATTTCAGGGTTGGTCTTCTGCAACGCTTTTAAGCTAGGAAGATCAAGATGATCATAGTGATTGTGACTTATAACCACGGCATCAATCGTAGGTAATTGCTCAAGTTCAATGGCCGGAGGAATAAGCCGCTCTGGACCCGCCCAGCCAACTGGGGATGCGCGCTCTGAAAAAATTGGATCGGAAAGAATCGTGATATCACCATTGTTAATAAGATAGGTGGCATGGCCAATCCAGACAGCGTAGTGGGTTGATTTAGCATCAAGATTACGCCACTCATCGGAGAGCTCTATAGCGACTCTTTCTGGTGATGGGTCTTTAGTCATCCGCCATTCAATAACCTCACCTAATCCTTTGGGTACAACAGTTGGATCAGTGTTGTTAAACGTTTCTGCGACACTGCAAGAAATCGAAGTGAAAGCAAAAAAAAGCACCCCGATCGCCAGTATTTGATTTTTTTTGATGAACAATGGAAGATGCGATTTCAATGGATAACCCTGATATTCTATTAGTATTATTATGGTGTTTGAGTCGTTCCTATTTGGGCTGTTGCAACAATAATCTTTTTCTCTGTCTCCCCGCCCCCTGTCCATGAGAGTACGGCGAGATCTCCCAATAAGACCATCTGCGGCAAGCCCGCTTTACGAGTAAAATCAATCTCCTCAGTAATAATCGTTGGCCCAGCAATCCCTTCAGCATCAAAATAACGGAGCTTTAAGTGGCCGACAGTACCCTCGGTATAGGTCATCCAACTCACCAAAAAGCCACCATCTTGGGCTGAGGACAAGCCTACCTGACCCAATACAGTATCACCACTTTCAACCTCTAAAGCAGTTCCAAACAAACCATCACCCGTTTTAGATAAAGCCAGTTTGACCTCGCCATAGCCCTTTGCCTTGGTATACCAGGCCACTGCTATTGTCTGTCCATTTACAGCAACAGACGGGCCATTGACAGGACATCCAGCAATATTCCAATCATCTATGGCAACTGGTTGTGATTCACTCCACCGACCATTGGTCATGCGTGAATAATAAATATCCCTGCGTTCATTTTCAGTACGATTGCGAAAGACTAAAATCGGTCCCTGATTAGACTGAGCTATATCAGTTTGGCAACAGTCACAAACCAGATTGTCGATTATTTGCTCTTGGAAAATCGACCCATCTGCGGCGACTTTGGTCGATCTAATGGTCATGCCTTTTAGTTCACCTTGATTCGGCTCCGACATCTCTTTATGACCATGACCGGCTTCCATTTCTCGTCCATCAAGCCATACGATGCCTACATCGTCACCTTCAGTGAAGAAGCTGACGAAGCCATGTTCACTCAGTGTGCCATCCGTATGGGGCTTAAAGGGAGGCTCCCAGGTAACACCACCGTCTCTAGATAAGCTAACCAAAACATCATAAGCAAAAACAGCGGGATCCGTCATAACCAGCCAATGCGCTGCCCAAAGGGATTCATTCAACTGTACGACTGAAGGAAAGTCAGCGCGATTGACCAACCAGTCTTGGCCGTTTGCTACCATTATCGGCAAGCCCCAACCGTCGAGTTCCCAACGAGAATATTCTAATGCCACCGAGTCTGAAGATACCTTTAGCCAACTCAATATAGGTAGCCCATTAATATCAAGGCTTAAATTCGGTGATACCGAGTTCTCACCTGCAGGCGACGACCAATCTGGCACTGCAGAATTTGGAGACGAGCTATCAACACAGGACGTTATAGCCAGCACCAATGCAGCGATGGCCATGCTCTTTATAAGGTAGTTAGACATTAATTTTTATCGTCCGGTAATTAAGACAAATATACACCGCTTGCAGACTACCGTCGAGGCCATCCAATTCTGATTTAACAATCATTATTTGCGGACCAAGGGTCTTGTCAGGCAGGTGGGGCCGCCTTCACCTTTGCGACTTATTTCTAGTCCTTTATAGGTTGTCACCAAACATCCTGCAGCTTCCAGTCCACTCTTAACGCCTGGCAAATTCTCTAACATAACAACCTTGCGCGGCCCAAAGGCAAGCACATTGCAGCCCATCGGCAGATACTCTTCTTCTGGTACATCAACAAAGTCTATCCCTAAATTCTGCAGCCATAAAATAAAACTCTCCGGCATAAAAGCCCTATAGATAATCGCTAAATCCTGATCTAAAGGCGAGATAATGGACATCAGATGCAGTACATCATCTGGATGTTCAGGTTCAGGTAGATCTACCACATGTAAATCTACCTCATCACCTAATATTGCCTGTAGTTGGCGAATGCCTTCTCGGTTAGTTCTCGGCCCAAGCCCTACTGCCGCATGATGTTTATCAATCCAGATAAAATCGCCCCCCTCCAAGGTACCGGGAGCGACAATCTCGCCAACAATTTGATGGCCATAGGATTCATAGCAACCAGCGTTGATTCTTGCTTCTGGAGTTCTTGTTGCTCGGCCCATATTACAAATGATCAGTCCTCGGGGACATATAAGAATACTGTCACGTGGATAAATACTGTCGATGGTTAGTTCATCTGCAGCGGGAAGATCAATAACCTCTGCACCGCAGCCTAAAAGAATTTTACGAAATTGATCAAATTCCCTATGCGCTTCTTCCATATTTGGCATCTCATGAAAACGCAGAGACTCCCATTCGGTGGTCAGTTTTTGTTGACTTACAAAGGCATTTTTTGGCGTGCGTATTGCAACCTGCCCAAGGGCAGAATATTCATTGAATTGACTCATACTATTGGTCTCTAACGTCTTCTCGGACAAGTGCATAAAAAGGCATGCCAACGATAATCAGCATGAAGGAGTAAAATACGATTTCTGAGCCAGCACCCCAGATGGCAAAAAAAGAATACAAAAAAGCGGCACCTGACAACAAGATTGCTCGGGTCCGCTCGGGCCCTGCTTGATCACTTTTGAGGAAATAGAACTCAGCAATCGCACAAAAGGCATAGGCCATAAGTGTTGACAGCGTTGACAACATGGCCATAAAAGTAAACGCCGCCACTAAGCCTTTAGTGTAATTAAGTATTAACAATAATGACATGAAGCCCCCCGACACTAAAAAGGAAAAAATCGGTGTACCGGATTGGCTCAGCGTTAAAAATTTGATCGGCAGCAAATGGTCTTTGGCGGCAGCAAGAGGTACTTGGCCTGCTGTTAGGGTATTTGCATTTAAAGAACCCAGCGTCGATATCAACGCACCTACAGTAATAATGGCGCCCCCAACTGGACCCATTATCTTGGTCGCCGCTAGGGCAAAAGGCGCAGTTGACCCCATCAATTCAGACGCTGGAACAACCAGAGCCACCGCTAAACTCACCAAAAAATAAATGGTGAGTACAGTCAACACTGCAGCAATGAGAATACGCGGAATCGTTTTCTCTGGCTCAATCATGTTATCCGCCGGAACTGTCGCTGTCTCGATCCCAACAAAGGACCACATTACCAATGTCGTTACCGTCGCTAATAGAGCAAAAGGGTGTAACTCAGTTGGATTTACTGGTGGCAAAATTTCAGGCTGCATATTGGTAAAACCCAGCACAATAATAAACAACAGCGGCAGTATCTTTAAAATAGTGGTCACTACCTGAAACGTCCCGCTACTCTCGACACTGCGAATATTGAGTCCCACCACCGTCCAGACTAGGGCCAGTGCCACCAAAAGACTCAGTACCGCTGAATCTGTTACCGTAGGCACAAACACGCCCAAATAACCAACAAATGCGATCGCAATACCAGATGCCGCGGCAATACAAGCAATCCAGTAGGTCCAAGCAATCAAAAAACCTGCAAAATCACCTAAACCGGCCTGAACATAGGCATAGGGACCACCTAGTTTGGGCACACGCTTAACTAATCGGGATAGTGACAAAGCCACCAGCAAAGTTCCTGCACCAGCTGTCAACCAACCGGCCAAGCCTAGCATTCCGTAGGGTGCCAATAGAGTGGGCATCATAAAAACACCAGATCCGATCGCACAACCTACAGCTATCGACCATCCTCGCCAAAAGCCTATTTCCTTGCCTGAACTACTCTGTGATGGCGATTCCATTATGGTTTTCTCTTATTTTTGAGTTACCGTAACAGGGGTTGAGAATATTACAATAGAGACCGCGTAAGTATCAGTGAAATAATAGCCCTCTAACTAAGCGATCAACGCGTCCTTAACGAAAATGGCGTCAACATCTAAAACAGCAGAGTATCGAGTCACATGTTATCCAAAACCATCTGGTTAAAAATAGTAATTGGAATTGCACTAACGTCAATACTACTGATGGGAACTCCGCTAAAGACTGCACTTTTAGACGGTGCTTTGCTTGAGGCGAACGCTCATCTGAATGACTTAATGAAATCACCGAACTCCTTTCTGTTATCAACACCGACAACGATTTCGGGACGAACGCGCGAAGAACAGGAAGAGTTCTTTGAAAAAAACACTCTCGCCGATGACTCATTAGATACCTGGTTCGATCGTAGCCAAACTCAGGCGCTAATCGTTCAAAAAAAGGGCCGTATTGTGTATGAGCGTTATAGTCCAGATGCGGATGATGGACGCAATATAAATGCTATGTCTATGACCAAAACTATTGTTGCTATTCTTATTGGCGTCGCCATTGATGACGGTTTCATCAACTCTGAGAAAGATTCTATTTCTCGGTATCTTCCTGAAATAGTTCAGCGGTCTGAGAATCCAGTCACTCTTCGAGATTTACTCAGGCATACCTCTGGCATAAAAAGCGCCTCGATAGATATAAGAGAAACCTTAAAAGGTAATCCATTAATAACACCTTTATCAGAGATCTCCTTTGACGGTGATCGACTGTTTCGCTACGACAATATGAATTATCACCTACTGAGTCTGGTTTTAAGAAATATCTATAACAAACCACTTAACCAATTAATTGTCGATAAAATCTGGCATCCGTTAAAACTTGAAAAGGCTGGTGTTATCAATACGACGGGTTATTGCTGCGTGTTCGCTACGGCAAGGTCGTGGCTCGAAATAGGCAATTTATTTCTTAACCCGAAAATTCAGATAGTCTCGATAAGTTGGCTAGAAAAAATGGTTGAAGACTCTGTTATCCCGGAGTGGTTTTTTGTTCAGGCGACAGGCAAGTCAGCAGGTAATACCTATGGCTATCATTTATATGGCGGTTTACCCGAGTTACCTGACGTTTTCTGGATTGAGGGGATGGGTCTGCAGTTGGTTATGATTAATCCGCAGACCCAAACCATTATTGTTAGACTCGGTGGGATTCCATCCGCTCTGAATATTTTTTCAAACCGTTATGATTCTTCAATTATAGCGCCACTACTCAAAACTTTAACCACTGAACGTTAAACATATCGAGAGATAAAACAGCAGGTTAAAGTAACTTGAGCTGTGAAACTCTATATTTTAGTGAATAGCTTTCATCTTCTTTCGCATTGATTCCTAGTCTACTTTTAATGTAACGGTCTGTTTTTTTGAGTACTCTAATTTTTATTAAAAATAGACCTTTCATGTATCTAAACGGGGTCTATAAAATGAAAACGATTCTCTCTCGGATTTTGATGGCGTTAGCCATAACCGCCTTCTTCGGCAATAGCTATGCGGCAGTACTAGAAGAAATCATTGTTACCGCACAAAAACGTACAGAAAGCCTTCAGGATGTGCCTATTTCAATGTCAGCTCTGGATGGCCAAAAACTTGAAGAAGTTGGCATCCACAGCTTCCAAGAATTAACAGCCTATGTTCCCAATCTGTCAATCACCGAAAATGCAGTAAATACCATTATCGGTATGCGTGGTGTAGGCATTGGTGCCAACCAATCATTTGAGCAATCGGTAGGTATCTACGTTGATGGCGTCCACTATGGGAAAAGCCGTCAAGTTAGGACTGGCTTATTTGATTTGCAACAAGTAGAGGTCCTCAGAGGACCCCAGGGCATTTTATTTGGTAAAAATACGCTTGCTGGCGCAATCAACATCTCATCTGCTTCACCACAGGTTGGCCAGGAGATGGGCGGCAAAATCGCGATAAGCGCAGAGTCATTTGGTGGTCAAACCATTGAAGGAAATTTTTCTGGGTCATTAACTGACTCCTTGGCATTGCGGTTCGCTTACAAAGATCGTCAAGGTGATGGTCATCTCGATAACACCTACCCTGACACTGAAGTTTCAAAAATGCCCACGGTTGATGAGTCTATGTGGCGAGTCACTGCCCTTTGGGAGCCAACTGATGATATGTCGGTTGAAATAAAACATTCCGAAAGCGAGTTTTTACGCATGGGTGCTAACCCCTTGGTAACACTGTTCAGTCCTTTACCAAATATTCCAGCATCTAATGCTCTAATGTATGGAACCATGGGAGCTGTTTTCCCAGCTTACGCAGCCTACATAAATTCTCAACCAAGGGATGCTTATCGAGACACTCGATCATATGGTGGCTGTGATCTTGAACGCCATATGGGTATGAGTTCTGCGATCTGCGAAAGCGGTGGAGAGAGACCTGAGGCGACAGACACCGAAACATCTGATACCTCTGTAAATATTGAAATGGAACTACCCAATGGCTACACACTGACTGCCGTCGCTGGTCGAGGCAGTTATTTTTACCAAGACGGCATCGATGCAGACTTTTTACCTCTGCGGTTCATTGGTCGAAGCGACATCTCTGACTATAGCCACAATAGCCAAGAATTACGCATCGCCTCGCCCTCTGAAAATAAGTTCTCATGGGTAGCCGGAGTCTACTTAGATAAGCAAAAACAAGAAATTGACCGCCTGGTAACAATTGATGGGACCTTCGGAATACCACATATCATGCCAGCCATTGTTGGTTTGGATACTTTTCTTGCTTATTCTCCTGCACAGGTCGCCGGTGTAAATGCCACAACACCTGTTCCGGGAACGCCATTCACCTTGCAAAGCCTCTATGATGCAACGGGTTGCGCTGTAGGAGCACCTACATGTCAGGATTTTCGGCTCTATCCAGGTGTTGAGGGCGTAACAAAGTTTCAAGCGACGGGAACTATTTCAAATTGGAAACAAAATACCAACTCTCGAGCAGTGTTCTTCCAAGGTTCTTTAGATTTAAGTGATTCTGTAACACTTACCGCCGGTGTGCGATATACCGAGGAAGAGAAAAGAGCCCATGCTGACGCTTATCAGACTACTAGCTCAACGGGGTTAGCAAACCCTAATCCTAGCCCACTACTAGCTGGTTTAAATGGTAATTTCTTTGAGCGCTGGGACCACAACTTTGACGAGCAGCGCTCGACCAATCAACTAATACCTGCTGCAAACTTGCAATGGACTCGATCTGAAGACAGTAAGTTTTACCTTAGTTATTCAGAGGGCTTCAAAAGTGGTGGTTTTAATGCGGTAGATTCACAAGCTCCTGCGTTTACAGCCGCTGGACCACAGTTAACTGTTCCAGGACTTGGTTTTGAGTACGATGATGAGAATGCAACATCCTTTGAACTCGGTGGCAAGCACACCTTGCTAGATGGCGCCATGAACCTAAACTGGGCCTACTTTAACAGTGAGTACAAAGACCAACAGGTATCAACCTTTGTTGGTCTGGGCTTTGTTGTTACAAATGCCGCTACTACCGATATCCAAGGGTTAGAAATTGATATGACCTGGCAGGCTACAGATAACATCAGACTAGGTGCAAACGTTGCTTTCACCGACGGATCCTATGGCTCATTCCCTGGGGCTGGCTGTACTGCAAAACAAGCCTCAGACCTGCTTGGCCTGGGAACTTTAACAGTTGATTCCCCAATCACTTCGTCCGGTGCTTGCTCTGCCCAATTTAGAGGTGATGGAGTTCAGGCTGGTTCAGGGCAGGATCTTGCTGGTGCTCAAGTAGGTACGGACTACAATGGCTCGCTCTTCGTTGATTACGTCCGACCAATGGCCTCTGGCCTTGTTTGGTTCACCAGTATTGACATGAACTTTACTGATGGCTATTTCATGACCGGCGACCGCGACCCCATTGATTTTCATGAAGGTTTTCAGAAGTTTAATATACGGACAGGATTACGGAGCGAAAACTGGACTGCAATGCTCTACGGTAAAAACATCACCGATGAAGAGACGGCTACTGGCGCCTATGATATTCCCCTAGCGGCTGGCTCTCATGGCCAATACACAAGCGAAGGAGTGGTATGGGGCGCTCGACTTAGCTATAGCTTCTAAGGCTAAAGCTACTCAATCTAAAAGGACGGGAAAACCCGTCCTTTTTTTGTCTAAGTTAAATTTATAACCAATAAAATTTAGTAATACTGGACCCAACAATAACTACCTGTTTCGTAGAGCCGGCAGAGATTATTGTGACCGCGCAAAAAGAAATGCGTTAAACAGGTATGTGCCCAATCTTTTTATTACTGAGAACGCCATAAATAATGTTATTTCGATGCTTACTAGATAAGCATCGAAAAGTACGATACAGTTTATCGTCACAACGAGTGCCAGTACCTTTTTGCTGTAACGAACGTAACCAGAAGAAAGCTGGTTAAATTAGAAAAATAAACACATAAAAAACTATCACGGGGTTAAGTATGAATCGATCATCTCTATTTAGAGCAAGCGGGCTAGCGTTAGCTATTGCCGCCATCGCCGGCGGCACCAATGCCGCTCAGCTAGAAGAAGTTATTGTTACTGCGCAAAAGCGCGCCGAAAGTCTGCAAGACGTTCCTATTTCCATGACGGCTATTTCTGGCGATAAAATTTCAGAAGCAAACATTCAAACTATGGGTGATCTAAGTTCCTATGTTCCTAACTTAGGCATCTCAGAAAATGCGGTTAACAGTATTATCTCCATGCGCGGCATCGGTGTTGGCGCGAACCAATCTTTTGAGCAATCGGTGGGCGTCTATGTAGATGGGATCCACTACGGAAAGAGTCGTCAGGTCCGTACTGGACTATTTGACTTAGCGCAAGTTGAAGTGCTTCGTGGTCCACAGGGTATCCTGTTTGGTAAAAACACACTGGCTGGTGCCATTAATGTGACCTCTGCTTCAGCAGTCGTTGGTGATGAGATGAATGGCAAGGTTGGTGTTAGCCGCGAAAGCAACAACGGCGTAACAGCAGAAGCCATCATCAATACTTCGA
>Ga0209092_10003201_pt1 | contig 14422 bp, 13 predicted proteins | sample FraStrMetagenome_FD_187446 | JGI IMG/M metagenome (GOLD analysis project Ga0209092, IMG submission 187446) | Marine eukaryotic phytoplankton communities from Arctic Ocean - Fram Strait ARC3M Metagenome (SPAdes) (version 2) | ecosystem: Environmental > Aquatic > Marine > Oceanic | place: Fram...
TTTTTGTTATATGTACTTTTCTGGTGTCTTCTTCGGAATCATTTTTTTAGTCATTTTTCCATGCTTTGTTACACGTAGTACAAATGTACAAGTATTTCATATTTTGGTCGTCATACTTAATATACACGACTTCGCCTTCAAATCGAGTGATATGCTTGCTGTCAACAGGAAAGGAGTTCGTCTCCGTCGGCAAGTGTAATAACCATTCAGTATCGGACCATTTTTTCCGAACATCGAGACTGTCAACTGGTTTTCCTAACAGGGTAGCGACCTCTGATACGTTCAGCCCAGACGTTTTCCATAAATGACCCGCCTTCGATAAACAATCATTATTGATACACGTTTTATTTCGCAGGCGAGGAAGAGTTGGATCAAATGCGGTGAACTGATTAATAAAGGTCTGCGGATCGGCACTTCGTTTAGTATACTGCTTTCGGAAGACATATTGGTTTTCATCATTTGGAACAGATACGGAAAAGCCACATTGCAAACATTCTGCAAAAAGCATTGTATGCTCTTCATTTGATTTGAGTGATGTCAGGTTATCGCATTTTTCACAAAACTGCATGTTAAGATATGCGTTCTATATTCTATGTCTGACTTATTTTTTTAGGTAGAATCGTCATTTTTTTACGTTGCGTGATTTGCAGTAGAAATTTCTAGGCCCTAGAATTTCTAGAAATTCTATCTTATTAATTCCACAAATTGAAATATTCCACCAAAATTTAAAAAAATGATGACTTGCAATGGTTCTCAAACCTCTTTAACAATCACTAGTAATCTTAAAATGTCAAACATAAATGAAACAACCCTTCGGATGAAAAAGAATTCCCGATTCTGTGACAAACGGTGTTCTGCCTACCGCAAGAAGGTTGTGAACGAATTTGGATATCCCTTCGTGTGGCGAGATGAGAGTACGCATCCCATTGAGCATGACACAATGATTAGAATGTTACTTCCGTACATTCACGCAAGGACATATACCGCCTTGGGACAGGTTTCAAAGTATATGTGCAGCACTCTATTTGACCGGGTCATTATGAAAGATTATAAGATGATGATTAATCGAATGGAAGGAGCGTGTGATCAGCGCATCATTGCATTGAAGCGCAGCATGTACAAGCACACTGAGAAGCCCTTTTATACCAAATCAAATGAAATGTTTTCACCTTTGCGAACAATACGGTCCGTCCGATGGGAACGCGAGTCCGACATAGTAGAGGCTGCCGCCCGAATAGATGACTATTACATATTGGTCCGTAGTCGGGTTAAGTGTTATCTGAAGCAAAGGAAGTTACTCAATCATTTGGAGAAGAAATATTCGGATTTACACTTTTCCGGAAGGTTCATGAGGTATTATTTGGAAGGAAAACGGTACAGGTACTTGTAGGTCTTTTCAAACACATCAGCAGACGTACACTTCTTAGAGTAAATTCCAATGTTCTGCCCAGATGAGTTCGTGCGTTTCCAATTCTTCGCCGCGCTTGATTTTTCCTTTCACGGACTTTTTATACATCTTAATTTCCTTTCGGCTCATTTCTTCGATTTTCTTAATTCTTTCTTTTTTCTCAATTTTATTACCATACGCGTCCGTTTCTTCTTCATCGACAACCATAGCCTGCTGCTCCGCTGCATACTTTTCCCACTCTGGGTCCCCCTTCACGTCGCACATATTGTTCGCAACCACCCAGGTTTCTCGTGTTGTCAAATCCGCAAATTCTTTGTTGTGAGTAATGAGAACTACACCGCCTTCAAATTCCGTGATTGCGTTCGCCAGAGCTCCAAGTGAATCTCGGTCGAGATAATTTGTAGGTTCGTCCAAAATGATCAGATGTGGACACGCCCAAGTACAAGCTGCGAGTACAACTTTAACTTTCTGTCCACCGGACAAATCGCGTATCCTACTGTGATTGGCGTGTTCCTCTTCCAGCCCGACCGCGGCAAGATGTGCAGTGACATTCTTCTGAGTCAACGGTCTGTGATTCATGCTTTCTGCCGCTGCCAAACGAGTGTCCAAGGCATCAACCATTTTCGCAAAGCCCTTTCGCACGAGAAGATCGCGTCCGTACCAAGTGTTCAGATCCATACTCTTACCAATCCACCGCACCTCGTATTCATACGTTTTCTTACTCTTGCGTCGTGCAATTATTTTGTCGATAACGCGTTTTTCCCGTTTTTGTTCCCCCTCTGACGTCTTCCAATTGACGAGCCATGGTTCATTCATCCGCTTTTCTTCTTCATCTGTAATTTCCAGAGATGCCTTGGTTTGATTCTCCTTGTCCTCACCACACGCATAACGCCAGCAAATGTACTTATTTGGCGACTTGTCCAGATGTTGTTCAATGTGGTGAAACGCATGCTGTGCTACATAGGCAAATCGACAGTTCGGATGTTTTTTTACTTCGCCAGATGATGGTTTCATTTCACCAGTAAGCAACTTGATGAGCGTACTTTTTCCGGCACCGTTTGCTCCCACGATGGCAACACGTGAGGCCATGCTCGCTTTTACATTGACATTGTTTAATTGTGGCTTTGATGCAGAGGGATATGTGAAACTGACCCCTTTCATTTGAAGCAACGTCCGACCCTTGTTTGATTTTGAACCGCTCTGAAGGGCTGTCGGTTGGGGAAATTTAAAGGTCATAGAAGACGTATTCAATTCGAAATACGATTTCGCATCGGGTACGATATCCATAAACGTTGCGACATTTCCTTTGTAAGTATTCAGCTTCAGGTTATCAAAATGAATGATGTGGGATACAGTCTTATTAAGGAAAGCTGTATCGTGAGATACAATCAGACACGTCACTTCTGGTAGAGAGTTCAAGTAGTCAACGACCCATTGAACATTTAATACATCCAAGTGATTCGTCGGTTCGTCCATAAGCATGATATCGGCCTTTTGTAGAGTCGCGCGTCCAAGAGCCAGTTTCATCTTCCAACCACCGGATAGAGACGTAATAGGACCATCACTCATTTCAGCCGTGAAACCAATGTCGGTGAGCATATTTCGAATCTCTTCTTCAGAACACGTAGACGCTTCTTGTCCCGGTAAGTTCAATGTATCTTTGACAAATTCGACAACATTCATTTGCTGTTGCGCCCCCTGGATATCATTTTCGATGAACGCAGTTCTTACTTCTGATGGCAACGGAAATCCGGCAATCTGACCATTCGCAATGGCTCGCATAAGGGTCGTCTTTCCAGCGCTCTTGTTTGCGATGATGCCATACTTCTTACCCTTCAATATATGGAGACGCGCGTCATTAAGCAGAATATTTGTCCCGTAAGCAAGACTAAATTGGAGGTCGCAAATTGCTTCGGCCGTTTCATCTTCATCATTTTGTGATACTTGGGTTTCGTCCTTTACACAACTTCGTACATCGAATGTACTGTATAATTGTTGGATACTGTCGTTATTGAGGATTGTTTCTAGTGTAGTCTGCCATACGGTTTTGTCATTACCTGCGGAATACATCGACAGCAAATGGACCGCATCAACAACCAAGGGAAAGTAGGGGTCATCAACGGAAGTGTTCTCTTGCACAGCTTTTACAATCGCAGAACGGCAATGATCTCGTACCTCGTTGTCATGTCCGCCAATTCCTTGCAAGATATCGTGTGCCTTCTTGAATCGGTCCCGGCATTCTGGATCTGAAATTGTGTCGAGACCACCTTTCAAGACAGGAAGGAGGACTGGCATGAAAGGCGCCACATCACGGGCATCTTTTACGAGCTTTGCCAAGTTTTCTGTAATCACGGCACATTTTCGCTTAATCACAGTGGAACGTTCCTTAAATCCACGTGCCAGAATGGGAACTGTGATACTGAGCGCGGCTGCGTTGACGGTAGTTACAAAGGTTGTCCCTGCTAGAGCGTACACGCAATCTGGGACATTGCTAGGCTCACGAATCGCGTCTAAGAGCTGCGGAATAAAGGGTTGTAAATCGACGTTATCGACTGTTTTGGACACCGCATGCATAGTTTGCCCTGCTTCTTCGGCAACTTGGCGTTTCGTGTCCCACATCAGTTCAGAGACAATTGGCACAATAGTTGGCATGAACTGAGCCAAAAGCGTGGGGTGTGATTTTGCTACCGAACTCAGTAGTTTCAGAGATGTCAGCTTTGTTTGCCATTTGGAGGCGTGAGACAAACCGGCAGAATCGTCGCCAACGTTTATAATGTGGTGCTTTACGAAAAGGACCTGAACCACGCCAGATACAGAATGTACGAGAGTATCAAGAAAAAGTGTGGCATTCTTTCTTAGTTGGGAACTTTTCTTGTCCGACACGAGACGTAAAAGTGTTCCTCCATGTGTAAGAAGGACGTGTCCGGAAGACGGATATGACATACTTGTTCCATTCAATTCTTCCAAAATATTGTTTTGTTTTTCTCGGGAAGACGTGGACAATGTCTTCAAATTATCGTACTTCAATTGTGTTAATGATGGTGTTGGTGGTGTTGATTTACGCATACATTCGTCAGTTTCCATTACTGCGCTCGTAGTTTATTATATGTACTGTTGTGTGGCCTCGTTTAAGTTCTATTGGGGGGTTAGAAAGGGTATCGAGGATCAATTAATTTCTTATTTCATTATATACCACTCCGAATTCAATGTTTCGCACAATTCACAACAAAGAAGAGCGTTCCGCGGAAAGCGAACGAATCCTCTTAAAATATCCAGACCGTATTCCAATTATTGTCCAGAAGAACAAAAGCTCCTCATCTGATATACTCCCAGCTTTGGCAAAAACCAAATTTTTAGTACCCAACCATGTTACTTTCGGTCAATTCTTATACATCATTCGCGCAAGAATGAGTTTGCCGGCCGAAAAAGCATTATTCATCTTTATCAATAATACGATTCCGAATGCAAGTACAGATATGAAGACGCTATATGACGAGCATAAAGATGAAGATAACTTCCTCTACTGTTATTATGGAACCGAGTCTACATTTGGCGGTTTTTCACAATAAAAATATGACTTCATAGTAATATAATGGAACAATATCTGACACCAAGAGATCTTGTCTTTTTTATCACATCCTTTGTGATTGTTTTTGTTGTATTTCGGCATTATCCGCTTCAGGAGGTACAAACTACAATTTGTACGGTTTGCGTAATGTGGGTATTATGGCATTGGCACGTACACGCAAGGAAGAAATCAATGGATGAAATGACAGAGGAGATTGATGCATTACGAAATGCGGGAATTCCTTTACAGTCGATTTTAGATACGAATGACACGTCATTCATTCAAGTCATACGCGAATTGTTGCGATTTTCCAAGTATAATGAGGTCGAATTCGAAAACGGTGTAATGCATTTGGATAATTTTCTCCGTCTATACTTCGACGTGACAAAACGAAAAGTCGTGTATGGTGCTCATCACACACAAAACGCAAAAGTAGAGAAACAAAAAGCATTAAATGCATTTATGGGAATTATGTCATCTACCCCCATGTACACCAATGAAGAATTGGGTCAACATTTCGAATTACTGCAAAATCCCCTGGATTTAGGACTGTATCGTGCGGTGCACGCGCTAGATCACGTATTAGGACGCTACTTACGTGAAATGGCTACTCGCGCAACAGAAGAATGGAAAGAGAGCAAGAACCGAAATGATAGCCCTGTCTATTTGAAACGCCCAGAGCCGGCCGATTTTCCTTCGATGGCGTCATCAAATGTCTTTGTGTAATCCGCCGACGAGAGATTCCCAATTAAAAAAATACTTTTCCTGTCACAATATATATGCATGGGCATTCTCACATGAATGCGAAAGAACACGACCAACCGGTACCTGCGTGTAAAAGTTTACAAATACACACATCTCCAGACACGCAATCCGGTGTTCTAACTCGCGCGATTGTTCATGACATATACAAGAGACGAGATCAAGAAATTATGAAATTGGAAAAGATGCGACTTCGATATATGTATAACGCACACCGCCATATGAATGAGCATATTTTATTTTGGTGCGGCATAATGGGCTCATTCATCGCAGCGTGGGATATTTATCACCATTTTGCAAAATTCAGTACGGGTATGAAGCAAATCAGTGAGTGGTCTGGAGAACACATGATTACCATTCATGATGCCATATCAACATTTCAGTTTCAATCTTACAGCAATGCATTCGTGACAGGATACAATTATATGATACAAATGCTATCCATTGGAAGTTCTATGCCTTCTGGTATTATTTACCTTTTTGCAACTGGATTGTACAGTCTCTCACAAGTGGGGGCTATGTTAACGGCTTACATTATCTTTTTAGTACTACTTCTCTTCAACATTTTGCTGATACAGGTGTATACGCGAGGATTGTATGTGTACGCGTTTGGTACTGGTATCATTCTTCGCGATCAAGGAAATGCCGAACAACAGAATATGTCCCACACAACAATGAATACGCATACCGAATCTCAAACACCACAACAGCATCGTTACCAATTGTGCAATCAGTCACTACCACAAACGTGATCGCTGACTCATACATTATAGGAAAAAGAACTTGTCCAAGTGCCCCAATACTCCTGTATCGTCCCGCTGTATGACATCTATTTTGTTGTACAGCGGGTCATTATAAAGCTCGTTGTCCATGAAGTAGTCAAGATATGGATGAGGTTCTGATCTTGATATTTCCTGTAGTGACGGCTGTGCGGCGCTCGATTGATACTCGACCTTTGGCTTACGCTGATGCGGTTTTGATGAATCGTGTACGTCTCTATACAGAATATTGATGTTCAATACGGATTGAACGACCACAGAATAATGTTGAAACACTATTTGTGTAAAACGGATTCGTGGTATAGTGTCTAATACTAACAAAAGTGCATGCTGTAGGTACATCATATTTTTGGAACGTTTACTTGTTTTATAATCATGACAGAATAATCGGAATAAGCAAGAGCAAATCACTGTCACATTTTTATCCTTTCGGCTAGTACACGAATGTAAAACAAGATTCCATAGAATCCAAATATAATCAGTAGCATATTCTTTCAAAATATACTTATTTCTTCGCATAGAGCACTGTGTTGTGGGATTTTTACCCTTTTTCTTTGCTTTCCGCCAAATTGTAGTTTCCCGTTTATCCCATTGAATCAACCAATGTAACCAGAAGAGAGCGATACCTTGCGTTTCCGCGGTGTGATCTTCTTTTGACAGTTGATACGCGATTTCGTTGCATGCTACGCGAATTTCGGGGAGGTCGTCATCCCTCCAAATGCCGGATAAGAATGATGTAGATGGCGCGTACTGCCGGCTGTGAAATTGGACCAGTTCTTTCTTTTTCGGAACAGCAAGTTTACATTTATGAGAGAGGGCAATGACGGCGATGACTTCTGCTATGCGATTTCGGGATTGCTGATTGTTCATAGGTTCGCGGATGGCCAGTTGACTGATGTGCTGTGTATACTGACGTTCCATATATACGGGCAATAAAGGGTTTTCCCTATGAATATGCTTGGACATAATGGTGAAACACGTATTCCACACCGTTTTTTCATATCCTGACATATGTAATTCGACTGCCCATTGTATACTGCGGCTGACATCGCCACCGAGTAAGGATTTCCGAAGTGTTGCGACTACAGCCGTCTTCTTGTATCCACTCACCGTACGCTTCTTGTCTTTTTGTTTCCGGAATTGAGCCGTACACACGCAATACGGTTCTGGAATGTTCATTACTTCACTATATTGTCTGTATACAAATATCCTTAACAATTTTGACGAGATGGTATAAAAGTTTATCTCCTTTTAAAGTATATATACAAAAATGGGTTGTTATATCTGCAAGCTCCTACTTCAACCAACAGTGTGTGTTACGCATGAAACTCTATTCCACTTTTACTATAAATGGAATCAGAAGAAATTAAGTGACCCTCAGTATCTCTCCAGAATACTTTCCCTCTATGCTGGAAAGACAGAATCTCTTTTATACGAATTGGAATTGAAATATGGCGAATTTCCAATGATATATGACGAAATGCTGTATGAAAAGTATATGCAGCGACGACTTTTCAATGTTTATGCAGAGCATACTCTCCGTCTTCAGGACGAAGGCATTGATTTCATTTTTGCACTGACTAAATCCTTTCGAGGCCATCTCGATGTATTGTTAAGTAAGGCAAATTCTCGGTATGGCGACGACACGGCTTCCATAAATTTTCCTCTTGAAACAGTATCCAAAGCGGACATTCCACGATCCAAAAGAGAAGTAGAAAATAAAGAAAGTCTTGGAAGTTCACAAGCAAAGAGGCCTCTCACAGTCGTTACACTCCCTTTTGTTATGTCCAATGACGAAGCGTCAACCAGCCCATACAATGAAAGCACAATTGACGTTATTTCATTGGACGATTATGTCACTAATAGCCCCTGTGAATGGGATATAGTTGAGTGATGTTTCTAAACCCTGATTTCAGCGCGAATGAGATAGTGGTCTGACAGAGGGGTGGTACTACTATCACTGTACGCTTCGATATTTTCTATGTCCGATGAAGAAATGATGTAATCTATTGTTTCGCTTTCATCTGTTGTATATTGAATGTTGAGCCTAGCACTTGGAAACAGAGCGGCAAACAAGCGCGATACGCGACTACGAGCATGTACATCAATATTGAAATCTCCACATATAATATACTCTATTCCATATCGCAGTTTAGACATATATTGTGATATCTGCAGCAATTGTTGCATTTGTACTCTTTCTATTTTTTTGATCATATGCTTATCCGTCCATTCATTATATGTCGCTTGAAGGTGGGTGACAATCACGAGCAAAACCTTTCGGGTTCTTTTATGTTCGATTTGTACAATGAAGAAACCTTTATCCGCCAACGAGTCTGGAAATACTGAATGTACAAAGGGAAAAAATGTGGCTGCGAGTACCTTGTATTTGGGATGGATTGCGCACCCTAGACCGCTATTGTGAGATGACCCCGGGAAAATGAATGAGTACCCACGTTGTGTGAACATATTCTGCATCTTTGAACAGTTTGTGTTACCAAATACTTCTGCTACGCCTACTATATCAGGAGAGTGTTCCAGAGAAGCAAGAACAATCCGGGGGATGCGACGAACTTGATTGTCACTAAAGAACCAGTTGGGCGACCGTAGAAAACAATTGAGAAATAGAACCGTTTTAGTCATTATACAGGATTGAAAACCGCGATATGTACCTTACCCAATGGCTACAAATTTAACATAAGGAAAAAACGTAGATATAAAAAAAATGAACACAAAAGAGTTCTCATGAAACAACGAATATATATGAGACACAATAATCATTCAAATCGAATTGGAAAACGACCACCACCGAGTGCAAGAGACACTTTGTCGTCAGTATTTAAAAACTTCAACTCCAAATCAACAAAATATGTGGAGCGTTCGAAAGTACGATGTGGTGGCATATTGTTTACGAAGGACTTTAAAGCCATTGTCATCGTTCAGAATAAATATATTTTAAACGAGAATAACAGAGAGTTGTGGGGTCTACCAAAGGGACATATCAAGGACAACGAATCTTTTGCCCAATGCGCCAGTCGTGAAATCTATGAAGAAACAGGTTTAGAATTGGAAGTACAAGATGCTTCGCCTAAACTAAGGATCAATAAGACATACTACTTCCCTATTCTACTCAATTATACATTAGACGAACTTCTTGCGAAAATGCGTGTCATTGATGTCATCGAAATCGCAAACGTGTGTGTTCTTCACATTGACAACCCCGAAATTGCACAAAAGAATTTGAACTATGAGCTTAAATTATTATTAGGCCACTATCTTCCGCGTGCTAAAAAGATAATTGATACATTGAGGGCAATGAAAACATTACAAGATAGATAAAATATGCGTAAAAAAATGAATCATTTGGTTTTTTTTCTTGTTTGTGTAACGAATACTTACATACACAATCAAATGGGTTCAAGTTTATGTACTCCTCCTAAAAATGTCATTATGGTTGAATATGACGAATCAAACCACGTCAAAAATTTTACGATCCACGGATGTTATTACCACGCACCACTTGAATTTCAGTTCAAGCGCCCAACCGATACAGCATCAAAAGCTGCCTCCGAAGCAGTGTGCGACGATCCAACGTGTAAGGACTTTCCGTGTAGTTCGAAACGGGTTGCGCCACAGTATAGTGTAAAAAAAGAAAGTACAAAAGTGGTTCCAGTACATACTGCTGGGGTATAAAGCTACAGCACCGATGAAAGGTTGAACGCCCACGTACCCTCGCGACACATCAATCCTGCGATACATTCAACTCTTTTTTTTGCGTACGTAATATGCTTCGCTTTCAGGTACTTTCGTACGATTGCGTCCCATACTTGTAGAATGAGCGTGCGCGATGATTCGGCAGGAAGCTTCAATGATTTTATGTACGATGCAATAGTTTTTTTCTGAGACAATTTTGTTAGTTTGGACCACGGTACATCATCAGAAACGATACCCTCATCGGCGTGTTCTGCTTCATCGGTAACCTGAAAATCAGCTACAGATTCGTCTTTCACAGGGCGCTTATTTCGATTTCGATAAAATGTGTGCTTTTTCAACCGTTTCTGGAACACTTTCATTTCGAACGGCATTTTGTATTCTTTGTCCACTGTCTTTGTTTCTTCCTCCTCGGTACATCGTAGTTCTGGATATTCCTGCTCGAGAAATACGCTGTATTCTACTATCGATTTTTCTATTTCTCGTAGGTGGTATGAGATATCCATCTGTAGTAAATGGATAGTAATACAAAAAAGAATCGTACTCTTTTATGTAGTCATTTTTTTATGTACCATAGTCACGTTTGATGGTTCATTATATCACGGATCGTTTAGTCGGCACCACATAGAGAAATTCTAAAAAATTGAAAATGTCATTCTCAGATGTCATTTCGGGAGGCAAGGGTGAGCTATCTTGAACGACGGTGAGATCGTATTCATTCAAGCTGTAGCCTTTTTGCAACGCGTGTTTTCTCATACGAATGTTAAATTCTTTGGATCCAGTAAAGTACAATTGAGCATACGGAAATTGAGAAGGAGTGGTGATAATGATGTCCATATGGCGGACACGGCTTCGCTTTGTTAAACGAGACAATAACATAGATTTCTTTTTTCCTTTCGCCAACGTGCCTTCTACCATTTTCGAAAGAGAGTGTACAACACGTTCCATGTCAATATCGTTCGGACTACATAGCAGGATGTCTATGTCGCCGCTGGTTGTTTCGCCACGCCGGTAACTGCCCGCAATACAGATATTTATATCGGGGTCGAGTTTGAGGAGTGCTTTTTTTATTTTCTTTTCATAGCTTTGAATTTCTTTTCTCGGGATGCGAGTGAGGAGATCGGAATGATAAGTGGAACCGAGCAATTGTGCCGAAGTCAGTTTCAGATCATCCAGATCTCTCTGCGACAATACTCGGTCCACGAGTTCTTGGACGGATGAAATGGAACACGTTTCGTATAAGTACTTTGCTTTTGCAGGACCAATGCCATACACTGTTGTCAATGATTCTAAAATGTCGAAGGTTGCATGATCACGAGATGAATAATATGCAGTGACTTCTTCAAGGTGTCCCTTTTCCAAAATGGATGCCATGCGGACCACTGTTTTTGCAGCGGTTTTTTTTCCGATGTACTGCAGGAATGCTCGAATGTCCTCTTCATTACATATTTCGTCGGGGTAGGCGTGTAACCCTTTCACGATACTGTAGGCGGCATTGATTTTGAAGCGGTTCTTTTTTTGTTCGCGCAACATTTTGGCATATCGAGTAAATTGATCCAGGATGATTTCTTTCTTACAACTTGAGTCTGACATGTTTGCAATGTGTTAGTTTGTAGTTATCAATTGAGGAGTACAGTTTATGTATATTCATTTTTTTCTGTATTTGATGTTCCAATGACCATCATAAAAAGAAAATCTATAAAAATAAGAAATTAAAGTTTTTTTGTGTATTGGTGCAGTTCAGTTGAGGGCTAGTAGAGTGTAGTCAAGAATTGGCACAATTGGCACAATTGGCACAATTAGTCGAGAATGGGCACAACGAAGGGGTCGCCCCACGCAGAACTTTCACTGACATCTTGGTCGTTACTGCCAACAGAGGTAAAGTGGTTTTGGCGAATGACGAAGAGAGGTGCATCCGCATCCGTGATCGCAACCGGGGTGGAAATGTCCCCAGCCGCTTCTGCACGTTCTCCGAAGTTCACAAGACGGCTGAATACTGCCGATGTGTCTAAGAGTGCAGTCACAGAACCATCCATCATATCGTTCTTTTGGTTCATCATATCATCGCGTGTAATCGGCATGTACTTCAAGACATTGGTTTGATCTTCGCGAACCAGGGCGTACAGCTGCATGTTGTACGAAAGTGATTCTTGCGAGACGGACGTGGATTCGAGCGTTTGAGATCCGGCCACGATGTTATATGCGGCGGTATCATGGACGAATTGACCATCTGTTACCGATACAGTGATGTTAGTACCATCGGCCGAAGTGACTCGACCTTCCGCGACAACATCACCTGCTTCATATTCCTCATTTCCAGACGCATCGTTGGACTTATGTTGTAATTGAACGAACGCACCTACAGAACCCATATAAGCCACCGACAGAGCAATTGTACAACTTTCATTATACAGGGGCTGGTTCAGCGTGTACGTTCGGCTGTTCGACTGTTTATGAAGCCAATTTTGAATCAATCGAACGATGGAGGAGGACATAGAATCGTCTTTGATCAATATACCACAGCTGTCGCGTTCCATTTCAAACCACGCATGCTTCAATCCACGTGCATTGCCGGACGCATATCGCATCATATCAATGGATTCGTCCCAACCGGTTTGGCTCACGGTTTCACCATTCACAACCGCGGCGTTGAGTTTCTGGGTGCCCGAATTGTACACCGGAAGTTTATCAATGCCGCCAAGGGAACTGACCGTCAACTTGTCCGCGTTAGAACGGTAGCCCAATTCAAAGTAGAACGCCTTGTCCGGATGGTCTCCATCCAGGACTCCAGTTCCATCATCCATGACGGGCATGAATTCAGTCATTGCACCACGGACCATTTTCAAGGCAGACGATTTGAGAGCTCCATCGTCCGCAAGTTTACTCATCCATAAGTCACTGACCTCCGACGATTGTGATTTATTCGGTTTCAATGCCGCGAGTAAATTGTCCAGCAAACTGGCGCCATCACCACGTGTGATACGACGGTCTGGAACATCCATTCGGAACGATGGCGTATGCGTTCGTGTGACCGACAACAAGTTGATGAATTCGTTCACCAGAGCATCTAAGGCCGCGACATTTTCGGTTGCGGCACTTGTACGCGCTGCAATGCTGGCAATGTCCGTAGACACGCGGACTGACATTGCCTTACCCGCATCCGCCGCTACGAGCGTGTAGGAAGACGCATTACTATTTGCGATGTCTGCGCCATCGCGTAACCATGTGTACACCAGCGTACCTTGTAACCCAGACGTGGCCGTGAGGACTTCCCCTTCAATCGCATCACCAGATATTGTTGGAGTCATACCCGAATCCGAGATCGCAATCGTAGGGCTGCTCACAGGGGCCTCAGCAGTCCCCTGAGCATCGGTGTACGAGAGACGAACCGACACGGGTTCTCCAACATCGGCATCTACCAAGTCGTATGTGCTGGACGTAGCACCCGTAATGTCCGCACCATCACGAAGCCATTGGTACGAAAAGGGATCGTCATTTAAATTAAAAACGCGCACATGACCCGCATCAGCGCCGTTGCCTTCATTATATCGCGCACTAATTGCAACAATGGTCCCGTCCGCACTCAGCGATACCGACCAGCCAGATCGATCGCCCACGGCTTCTCCGTCGATGTCTGAAAGCAATTGCGTCCAAGCACCTGATGCAAACTGATACACGCGCACATGACCCGCATCAGCGCCGTTGCCATCATTGCGGGTCGCGCCGATCGCAACAATGGTCCCGTCCGCACTCAGCGATACCGAGTAGCCAGATCGATCGCCCGCGGCTTCTCCGTCGATGTCTTGGCCCAATTGCGTCCAAGCACCAGATGCAAACTGGTACACGCGCACATGACCCTCATCAGCGCTGTCGCCACCATTACGGGTCGCGCCGATCGCAACAATGGTCCCATCCGCACTCATCGACACCGAAACTCCAGAGTTATCGCCCGCGGCTTCTCCGTCGATGTCTTGACCCAATTTCGTCCAAGCACCAGATGTAAACTGATACACGCGCACATGACCCGCATTAGCGCCGTTGCCATCATTTTTGGGGGCACCGATCGCAACAATGGTCCCGTCCGCACTCATCGACACCGAAGCTCCAGATCGATCTCCCGCTGCTTCTCCGTCGATGTCTTGGCCCAATTGCGTCCAAGCACCGGATACAAACTGATACACGCGCACATGACCC
>Ga0209092_10003202_pt1 | contig 14419 bp, 15 predicted proteins | sample FraStrMetagenome_FD_187446 | JGI IMG/M metagenome (GOLD analysis project Ga0209092, IMG submission 187446) | Marine eukaryotic phytoplankton communities from Arctic Ocean - Fram Strait ARC3M Metagenome (SPAdes) (version 2) | ecosystem: Environmental > Aquatic > Marine > Oceanic | place: Fram...
ACCGCTTATGGTATTTAATGCATCTCCTAAAGATTTATCTGAAAAATTAGTAATTATATCTTTCTTTATAGATTTCTCTATACTAGTGGATTCAGACTTAGATTCTGATTTAACAACCACTTCTTCTAATTCTTCTAAATGATGTTCTAGCGTAATTTCTTTAAAAATATTTTTATGGATTCTAAAAGAGAGTGTCTTTGTTTCGCAAGCAACGTGCTTTATGAGTAGAGTAATTTTTCCTTTACAAAGGTTTTTTAACTCAAAGGAACCATCAAAATTTGTGATCGTATTTTTATTTGAATTTACAATCTGCAAAGATGCACCAACAATGGGTGTATTGTCGTGGAAATCACTAATTTTTCCCTTTAAAGAATACTGGCAATTTTGAGCAATTGTATTTGTGCTAACACAACACACAATCAAACAAAAACAAAATTGTTTAATCATTTTTTTGTTTTAATTAAGACTGTTTTTACACAGAAGGGTCTCACAGAAGTTTTTAGATAGTTTCTTATGAAAAACTTATTTGCTGTGAAGTTGGAGTTTAAAATATTAAATTTCTATTTTTATTAAATAGTTTGAAACGAGACTAGAAAATATTAAAAATATTGTTAGTTTCAAGAAATATGATATTTTAAATAAGTGAAGAAGGTGGTCCTCTTAAAGAGAACGTTAATGAATAATGATTTTTTAAAAAAATATATTTTGAAACTTCTTTTTCAGTAATAAATACTAAAGCTCTCTGTTTAAAATCTTGTTTTTCAAAAAAGGTGTTATTATGTTTTAATAGATGTAAGTCACAATCTACCTCTTTTTCATGTAAATGAGTTTCTACTTTAGAAAAACAAACACCATGATCATGGCTGCTAAATGCATGTAAAGACACTAGAAGTATTGGTGATATAAAGAATATCAACAATAAAAAGCTTATATGTTTTTTTAAACTTTTGATGCTATTTTAATTTTTCTACAAAATTAGTAATTTATATGATTGTATCATACATTTTTTGTTAAAATGTAAACTATTTTATCTTGTAAGCAATACCATCTTGTTTGAATTTACTGAAACCAATTTTAGCAGAGAATTCATACGAATTTTCTGAAATATTAGTTATTTGCACAAAGATAGGATCTTTGTCTATTTCCTTCTTTGGAGATTTCATCTTTAAGGTATAGAAGAAATTATTCTTCCATGTGATGTATAAAGTATCTATATGTTTAATTCTTTTTTCTGATCTTGAACTATCGTTAGAAATACTTACTATTTTAGAATATTCTTCAATTTGTAAACTATCAATTCTAACAATTGTTGTTTTGCTATACCCTTTTCCAGCAGGAATTTCAAAAACACCTTTTCTAAAACGATCAGAATTATCTTTAAGATTAGTGTTACAAGATGAAAATAGTACAATAATTACGAGTATTCCTACAATTTCTTTCATTAAATTCCAGTATAATTAGAGGGTGTTATTGCTTTTAATTCTTCTTTAATTAAAGAAGAAGTATCTAACGTATCAATAAAATCTGCGATTGATTTCTGATTAATTTTCTCATTAGTTCTAGTCAAACCTTTTAGTGCCTCATAAGGGTTAGGATATGCTTCACGTCTTAAAATTGTTTGAATTGCTTCCGCAACAACTGCCCAGTTGTTTTCTAGATCTAATTCAAATTTTTGCTTGTTTAACAATAGTTTATTCAATCCTTTCAAGGTAGATGTAAATGCAATGATGGTATGGCCAAAAGGAACACCAATATTACGTAAAACTGTACTATCAGTTAAGTCTCTTTGTAATCTAGAAACAGGTAGTTTAGCAGAAAGATGTTCAAAGATTGCATTTGCCAAGCCTAAATTTCCTTCAGAGTTTTCAAAATCAATCGGATTTACTTTGTGGGGCATTGCAGAAGAACCCACTTCGCCAGCCTTAATTTTTTGTTTAAAATAATCCATAGAAACATAGGTCCAGAAATCTCTATCTAAATCTAGGATGATGTTGTTTATACGTTTAAGAGCATCAAACAATCCAGCCATATGATCATAATGTTCTATCTGTGTTGTTGGAAAAGAATGGTGCAAACCTAATTTCTCTTTCACAAAAGAACTTCCAAATTCTTTCCAGTCAATTATTGGGTATGCAACTTTGTGTGCGTTATAATTACCCGTAGCACCACCAAATTTTGCAGCATTTGGTATCTTATTTAATAGTTTAAATTGTTCTTTTAAACGAGTTACAAAAACATTAATTTCTTTTCCTAAACGGGTTGGAGATGCTGGTTGGCCGTGAGTTCTAGCCAACATAGAAACATCTTTCCATTCTATAACCAACGTTTCCATTTTTTCTAAAAGTTCAACGTACTGAGGTACATAAACTTCTTCCATTGCTTCTTTAATAGATAGAGGAATCGCAGTATTGTTAATATCTTGAGAAGTTAATCCAAAATGAATGAATTCTTTATATTTCTTTAAGTCAAGCGTGTCGAACTTTTCTTTGATAAAATATTCAACCGCTTTTACATCGTGATTTGTAATACTTTCAATATCTTTTATTTTTTGTGCGTCATCTGTTGTAAAATTAATATAGATTTTACGCAAATCGTCAAACAAATCCTTGTCGAAGTCTACTAATTGGGGTAAAGGGATTTCACAAAGGGCAATAAAATATTCGATTTCAACACGAACACGATATTTTATTAAAGCTTCTTCAGAAAAGTAGTTTGATAAGGTTGTAATTTTATTTCTGTAACGTCCATCAATAGGGGAGATGGCATTGAGTTGTGTTAGGTTCATGTTGTTGTGTTGTTGTGTGTCGCAAAAATAGACATTTTACTACATTTATAAAGTCGATTTTTGATGTTTTTATATCAATATTACAATATATTTTCCACTAGTTTTACATACTTTGTTTTCATGAATTGTTTATCTACTTATTAATCATGAAAATTCTGGACGAATCCAATATTTTTCTTCATGAATTAGAAATATAAAAGTAACTTTATATACTCCTATTAAAAGCATTATTTTCGTTAAAATGTATATAATAATACAGATTTTAAAAAAACCTTTATTGTATATTTACTATAAAATTTTATTAAAATGATACCCATAAAAAGACTTTTTTTTATTCTTGCATTGTTTACTTGTTTTTTTACAACCATAAACACTCATGCCCAGAAAGTAAATCAGTTTGATGAAAATAAAAAGCGAACAGGTGTATGGAAAAAGTACCATCCAAATAAAAGGATTCGTTATGTTGGGAAGTTTAAAAATGGAAAAGAGGTAGGAGTCTTCAAATTTTATGATATTACTACTTCCAGTCAACCTGTACTTATAAAAACGTTTTTTGAAGATTCTGATTCTCTATTTGTACAGTTTTATAGTTTAAACGGTAAGATTCAAACTGAAGGAGTTTTAAATGGTAGAAATCGTGTTGGTCATTGGAAGTATTTTTACGGAGATGGCACACTAATGTCTGAAGAGAATTATATAGATGGTAAACTAAATGGAGAACAAATAATTTATTATAAAGACGGACAGGTTACAGAATTTGCAACCTATAAAAATGGTTTAAAGCAAGGTGTTATCAGTAAATATGCTAGCAATGGTAAACTTATCGAAGAAATAACATACAAAGAAGGGAAGCAGAGTGGATTGGCTAAATATTTTGAACTTAATGGAAACTTAAAGGAAACCGGGCATTATAAAGACGGGAGGCGTATCGGTAATTGGGAGTATTATTTAGATGGTGAGATTGCTACAGATGAAGAAAAAAAGAAGAAAAAATCTACCTACGTAAAGAAAAAAAACAATTAGTTTTCTAGATTTTTTGATTAATTATTTCAATCAATAAATCAGAATCTTCTTTGTAACTTTGCAGCTTTAAAATTTGATAATGAAACGAGTAATTGTAGGTCTTTCTGGAGGTGTTGATAGTAGTGTGACTGCACATTTGTTAAAAGAGCAAGAATATGAAGTTATTGGTCTTTTTATGAAAAATTGGCACGATGACTCAGTAACAATTTCTAACGAATGTCCTTGGTTAGAAGATAGTAACGATGCGATGATTGTTGCCGAAAAATTAGGAATTCCATTTCAAGTTGTAGATTTAAGTGAGCAATATAAAGAACGTATTGTAGATTATATGTTTGATGAATACGGAAAAGGAAGAACACCAAATCCAGACATACTTTGTAATAGAGAGATTAAGTTTGATGTTTTTATGGACATTGCTTTAAAGTTAGGGGCAGATTATGTTGCAACTGGTCATTACTGTAGAAAAAAGGAAGAAACTATAGATGGAAAACGGACATATAAATTATTAGCCGGTAAAGATACAAACAAAGATCAGTCTTATTTTTTATGCCAATTGTCTCAAGACCAATTAGCAAAAGCTTTGTTCCCCATTGGAGAGCTCACAAAACCAGAAGTTCGAGAAATCGCTAAAAAAGCAGATTTAATTACTGCTGAAAAGAAAGATTCTCAAGGTTTATGTTTTATTGGTAAAGTTAGATTGCCAGAATTTTTACAACAAAAACTTCAACCAAAAGAAGGTGTAATCGTAAATGTTCCAGCTAATTTTTCTGAGTATACCAAACCAATTCCAAAGTTTCAAAATAAAGAAGCAGAATTAAAATATTTCGCAACAAAGTTTTCATATCAAAAAGAAGATGGTACCGTTGTTGGGAAGCACCAGGGAGCTCATTATTTTACAAAAGGACAACGTAAAGGGTTGAATGTTGGAGGTACAAAAGAAGCCTTGTATGTCATAGAAACGGATGTTAAAGAAAATATTATCTATACAGGAGAAGGTAAAAACCATAAGGGGCTTTATAGAAATGTTTTATTGATCTTAAATGAAGAATTACATTGGGTACGTGAAGATTTAATGTTAGGTTCGGGAGAATCTATGCAAGTTGAAGCGAGAATCCGTTACAGACAAACTTTAGAAAAAGCAATATTATATAAAGTTGAATCTGGTTTATATGTTGCTTTTGAAAACAAACAGTCAGCCATACAAGAAGGTCAGTTTGTTGCCTGGTACAAGAATGAAGAACTTATTGGTTCTGGTGTTATTTCATAAAAAAAATAATATGAAAAAGAATTTTTTACTACTATTTAGCCTATGTATTTCGTTTTCAGTTTTTTCTCAACAAGATTCCATTGTAAATTATTTAGATCGATATTATAAGAAAGTAACAAAAGAGCAGGCAACTTATATTCAAGCTATTGTAAAAAATAAATCGTTATGGTTAGGAACTGTGTATCATGGAAATGGAAAAATAAAACTTCAAGGAAATTTTAAAAAGAAAAATTTAAAAACTAGAATTGGTCTTTTTAGGATGTTTGATGATGATGGGAATTTAAAATCTATCCAGAACTATAATGCAAAAGGAAAAAAAGACGGAGTATATGCTTACTACAATAAAAATGGGGAGCGAATTACCAAAGGATATTTTTCAGAAGGAAGAAAAGAAGGTGTTTGGAAATATTTAGATCAGAATAAGACAACTAGAGCCAGAATTGTATTCAAAAAAGGAAAAGTTCTAGATTATGATCTTTGGAATGAAGAAGGCATAACCATAAAAGAAAACTTAATTATATCTAGAACACCTCAATATAATGGAGGTCCGAAAAAACTTGATTTAAAATTAAAAAACGAGTTGATGAGAGATTTAAGAGAATCTGGCTATCAAACTAATTTTATTCTAAAATGTGCTGTTGATAAAAATGGTAGCGTTCGAAATGTTTCTGTGATTCCTACTATTGGTGCTAAATTCGAAAATAAAATAATTAGGTATTTTAAAAATTTTGAAGGCATACAGCCAGGGATTATAGCAAATATGAAAGTTCAATTCCCTTTAGAAATTCCATTTATATTTGATTAATTTTCGTTAAAGAATCTTTTTATTTAAGGTAATACAAAGTATGAAAAATAAAATAACACAACTTTTCAAGATACAACATCCAATTGTTCAGGGGGGAATGATTTGGGTGTCTGGTTGGAAACTCGCTTCCGCAGTTTCAAATGCTGGTGGCTTAGGTTTAATTGGCTCAGGATCTATGTATCCAGAAGTTTTAAGAGAGCACATTCAAAAATGTAAAAAAGCTACAGACAAGCCTTTTGGCGTAAACGTACCAATGTTATATCCACAAATAGATGAGATTATGGATATTATTGTTGAGGAAGGAGTGAAAATTGTATTTTCTTCTGCAGGAAATCCAAAAACATGGACTTCCTTCTTAAAGGATAGAGGAATTACAGTTGTCCATGTAGTTAGTTCTGTAAAATTTGCATTGAAAGCTGAAGCCGCTGGGGTGGATGCTGTTGTTTGTGAAGGTTTTGAAGCGGGTGGACATAATGGAAGAGAAGAAACGACCACTTTTACACTAATACCCATGGTAAAAGAACAGCTAAGAGTTCCTGTAATTGCTGCAGGAGGAATTGGTTCAGGACGAGGAATGCTAGCAGCAATGGTCTTAGGTGCAGATGGTGTTCAAATAGGAAGTCGTTTTGCAGCTACTGAAGAATCTTCTGCGCATGAAAATTTTAAAGACACAATTATTAATGTAAAAGATGGAGATACTCAATTAACTTTAAAAGAACTGGCACCAGTACGTTTGGTGAAAAATAAGTTTTATAATGAAGTGCAAGATCTATATAAACAGCATCCAACCATAGAAGAAATAAAAAAATTACTAGGAAGAGCAAGAGCAAAAAAAGGAATGTTTGAAGGAGATTTAGATGATGGAGAACTCGAAATTGGTCAAATTGCAGGGTTAATTCATGAGATAAAACCAGCAAAAGATGTAGTAAATGAGATAATTGAGGAGTTAGAGTTAGTTAAATCACTAATTAACAAGGTGTAACGCTTATTGTTAAAAACAGTATATTTTTCTACTATTATTGAATTAATGGCATTATATTTGCAACTCAATAGAACGTTATCAAGCAATTAAGTAGATAACACATTAATTATTATTATTATGAGTAAAGGTATCGTAAAATTTTTCAATGAATCTAAAGGATTCGGATTTATTACTGAAGAAGGAAACAACAAAGAACATTTTGTACATGTATCAGGTTTAATTGACGAAATTCGTGAGAACGATGAAGTTGAATTTGACTTACAAGATGGAAGAAAAGGATTAAACGCAGTAAACGTAAAAGTTATATAATATACATATATTATTACTAGTTAAATTTTTATCTAAAAGCCTATCAATATTGATAGGCTTTTTTTATTTAAACTTTATGGATTGAAGGCTAAAAAAGAATACGAGTATTAGCCTATTTGTAGAAATTATACCCAAAAAAACCTTCAAATCATCACCACAAAATTTAAGTTTAATTATAGACTAGACTCACGAAAAGCGTTTAGAGTATTTTTAAATTAATTATTTAAAGGAATTTTAATTTCGTATAATTTTTTACTTTTGTTGTTAAGTTTATTTTCTCTTAACCAAGAGTTATATAACTTTAACTCTTTATAATTTATACCATAACTCTTTGCAAAAGAAGCAATATTTGTAATTGCTGAATCTACTTTTACAGTTCTTGTTTTAGATAATGTATATAAATCTTCTTGATCAAATACAAAACCATATTTTTTAGGGTTGGAAATTACTTCTTTTAATGCAATAATTCTAAATACATACCTTTCTGTTTCATCTGGTAAAATGGCATCATAATAATCTGATACTTGTTGCGTCTTTAGTCTTCTAGACACACCGGCATTCCCTGCATTATACGCAGCAGCAGCTAGTGTCCATGAGCCAAGTCTTTTTTTTGCCTTTTTTAGATATTCTGCAGCAACTTTTGTTGATTTTTCAATATGATAACGTTCATCAACATTTTTATTTATTTCTAATCCATATTCTTTGCCTGTACTTTTTAAAAAATGCCACATACCAGCTGCACCAGCAGAAGAAGTTTCATCAATAAATCCACTTTCAGCCATGGCTAAAAACTTAAAATCATCTGGGATTCCATATTTTTTTAATAAAGGTTCTAAAATAGGGAAATATTTATTAGCTCTTTTTATCAACAACAACCCATTAGATTGCCAATAGGTATTTACTAATAATTCTCTATCCATTCGCTCTCTAATATCTGCTCTCTCTATAGGAACTATTTCTCCTGCAAGATTCAAGTTTTTAGGTAATTTAAGCGCTTTTATTTTATAGCTTTTTGAGGTGCCTGTTTTTGGATCTGTTTTAGATTTATTAGTAGCATTTATAAAAAATAGGGTCAAAATAATAATGGAGAAAAATGATAGGAAACGCATATACTTATTCATAGCAAAAAAAATTATTAACTATAAATGTATATAAATCAACTGATTTTAACAAGTTAAAGTTTCGTCAATAATTTTTGATATTTTTTTTGCTTTTGTTAAAATCATCACATGAGTGCCCCCTTTTATTTCAATCGCATTATGAATGTACTTTATAGGAAAAACATGATCGCTAGTTCCATGAATATGTATTACATTATTTTGCGGCTTTTCTTGCTTCCAATTTAGGATGCTATTAATAGACCAGTTTAGGTAAGTTTTACTTCTAACAGAGAGGTATTTTTTATAGATTTCAGCTCTCTTTTTTAGAGATTTACCCAAGAAATACTTTGCATAATCTTCAAAATTCGATACTATTTTAGTAGGAAAAAATTTATATACTTTCGTGAACTTTGCCATTTTAAAACGTTTAGGCAATTCATTTTTTGATTTAACACTAGATATAAGAATTATTCTTTTTGTATCAATATACTTACTCATTTCTTGAACCATAATACCTCCAAAAGAAACACCTATTAAAACAGGGTTTTTATGAGTAATATTATCTGTCATTCTCATAGCGTAATTAGAAATAGATTCTTCTAATGCTAGAGGTTTTATCCATTTTAAATAATTGAGGTCATATTTTTCTGAAGACAATTCTAAATGTTCAAAAATTTCTGGGCCAGCAGCTAGACCTGGGACAAAATATATAGGTATTTTTGTCATTATTCTATAAGTTGTTAATTGTGTTCATATTAGATTAGTATTTTAAAGCTATATTTTTTTTTACGAAAATAAAATAAATAGCTTAAAATATCTAAATGTAGCAAAATAAGTGCCAGAATAACATTAAAGAAATATTTTATTTAAAAATTAACTAATTCTTTCTTAAAATCAAATCTTACAAGACCGTCTTCATCTATTTCGGTTAAAGTAATTGTTTTTAAAGAATTAATTAATTCAGGATTCCATGGAGTTTTTACTTTTACATAATTTTCTGTAAAACCATTAATATATCCTTCTTTGTTATCGTTTTCAAACAATACAGTTAATGTATTACCTAATTGAGATTCATAAAAAGCGCGTCTCTTTTTTGCCGACAAGCCTCGTAGCATTTTACTGCGTTTTGCTCGTGTCTTTTTAGGAACAATTCCGTTCATACTTATTGCCTCTGTATTTGGTCTCTCAGAATATGTAAAAACGTGGAGGTATGAAATATTCATTTCACTCAAATAGTTGTATGTTTCTAAAAATAATTCATCAGTTTCTCCAGGAAAACCTACTATAACGTCAACACCAATACATGCATTTGGCATGGTTTCTTTAATTCTAAGAACTCTATTTGAATATGTTTTTGTAAGGTATCTCCGTTTCATCTTCTTCAGAAGTTCATCACTTCCAGATTGTAATGGAATATGAAAATGAGGTACAAATGAATTTGATTTTGAAACAAAATCAATTGTTTCATCCTTTAATAAATTAGGCTCTATTGATGAAATTCTCATGCGATGAATACCATCAATTGTATCTAATTTTTTTATGAGATCTAAAAAAGTATGTTCATGCGTTTTATTGCCAAATTCTCCTTTTCCGTAATCTCCAATATTAACGCCTGTTAAAACAATTTCTTTAATTCCTTTGGAAGATATTTTTTTGGCATTATTTATTACATTTTCTAATGTGTCACTTCTAGAAATTCCTCGAGCTAAGGGAATGGTGCAATAAGTGCACTTATAATCGCAACCATCTTGCACTTTAAGAAAAGCACGAGTTCTCCCTCCTATAGAATAGGAACCAACATAAAAATCTGCATCAGAAATTTCACAAGAATGAATTTCACCAATATTATTTTTTGTTAAATCGTTAATGTAGCTGGTAACATTAAATTTTTCAGTAGCTCCTAAAACTAGATCTACACCGTCTACAGCAGCTAATTCTTCTGGTTTTAATTGTGCATAACATCCAACAGCTATCAAAAAAGCATTATCGTTTTTCTTTAATGCATTTTTTACAATAGATTTAAAACGGTTGTCTGCATTATCCGTTACAGAACAAGTATTTATTACATATATATCTGCAGCTTCTTCAAAATCCACCCGTTTAAAACCTTCGCTTACAAAATTACGAGCAATTGTTGATGTTTCAGAAAAATTTAATTTGCAACCTAATGTATAAAAAGCTACTTTTTTATCTGTAATCATTCATGTACTTTTAACAAATACAAATTTACAAAATTATTCATGATTTTTGAAACGGAAAGATTACTTATTAGAAAATTGAGTTTAGATGATTTATACCCATTTTATGAGCTTGAAAGCAATCCGTTAGTTTTAAAATATGCTACAGGAGAAGTGAAAACTTTAAGAGAAAATAAAAAAGAATTAAAAGAGCTGATTTCTAAATATGATAATATTGCTAACGATTTCTGGATTTATGCTGTAGAAAAAAAGCTAAGTCATAAATTTATTGGAACTGTTGCATTGGTAAAAGATGAGAAAGATGATGAGATTGGATATCGATTTTTGGAAAAGTATTGGAGATTAGGGTATGCTTCAGAAGTTTGTGAGGGACTAATAAACTATTGTAAATATTTGGGCATTCCAAAATTAGTTGCAAATGTTGTTGACGAAAATTTTGCTTCGTCTAAAATATTAGACCGTTTTAATTTTAAAGTTGTCAAACATTTTATAAGTGAAGATGTCCGATTACCAGAAACTAAATATGAATTATTTTTATGATTGAAGACAAGTTAACACCTCCATATTATGCTGTAATATTTTCAACTATTTTAAATGAAAATACAGAGGGGTATAAAGAAGCTGCAGAAAAAATGGAAGAACTTGCCAAACAGCAAGAAGGTTATTTAGGAATAGAATCTGCAAGAAATGAAATAGGAATAACTGTTTCATATTGGCAAACTTTAGAGAGTATTTTAGCTTGGAAACATAATGTTGAACACACAGAGGTAAGAAACTTAGGGAGAGAAAAATGGTATAAACAATACCAACTGCGAATTTGTAAAGTAGAACGTGAGTATGATTTTAAGAGATAACATAAAATGCTATTTAATAACTTTTTCTCTTAATAAAATTTGGTACTTTTTGTTGAAAACGATTTTTAAATAGTTTAACCATTGCAGCAAAAATATGTTTACTACTTGCCATTTTTACCATTATATTACTAAAAGTTAGCAATCTGCTAAATTCTTTTTTCAACTCATTTTGATAAGAAGCTAAAGATGACTCAGAAAAATTATTTTCTTTTAAACATTCATTTATTTTTTTAGCACAAATAATTCCCGACATCATACCTGTTCCTACTCCTTCTTTATAAAATGCATTGGTTAAGCCAGCAGCATCACCAACTAATAAAAATCTATCTCCAGAAACCTTTTTTGAATTAAAATCGAAAGGAATACTCCAACCTCTCCAAGAATTAACTAGAGTTGCATTTTTAAATTTATGTGCAATTTTTTTATGCTTTTTTAAAATTAATTTAGCTTCTTCCAAAAGATTTATATCATATTTTTTTATTAGATCCGTTCTTGCCCCTAAACTAACATTTACAGTGCCATCTGCTAAAGGGAAAATATAAAAAAACAGAGGTGTCTTTTTGTAGATTAATCTGATTTCTGCTTCCTTGGATTTGGGTAATTCAACGACATCTTTAAAATAGGCATTCACGAAAGTAGATGTTAAGCTTTTATTTGTTGTATTCTTGGCTAATCTTCTAGAAATAATTGAGTTTGCACCGTCTGCACCTACCACAACTTTTGCAAGAATTTCTTTACCATCCTTAAGTTTTATTAAAACACCTTCTTTTAATTGCGTAATTTTTTTTAAACCATTTCCAAATTCACAATTCGCATATTTTTTAGATAAATGACTAACTAAAAAATAATCAAAATCAAAGCGTTTGGCATATGTAATTACCATATCTCTATCTTGACTTTCTTGAATATTTACATTAAGATTATCATTAATATGTAATTTAATTTTTTTACTATGAATAAATTTAGGGTTTTTTAAAAATGCTTGAAATAGTTTTTCATCTATTTGTAATAAAGATTTGTAAGCATATAATATTAAACCATCACCACAAGTTTTATCTCTTGGAAAAATTGATTTATCAACAATATAATGTGAGATTTTCATTTTTGACAACATCAATGATGTACTAGTTCCTGAAGGCCCCGCACCAATTATACATACATCTGTTTTTATCATGATTATGCTATATTTTTCATAACATTAATTTGTGAAATTCAGCAAATTTATAATGTTAATAAATAGGCAACTAATGTAATAATTCTACCAATTTATTCTAGCCTGAATAGGAAAGTGGTCAGAATATTTTATAGAAAATGTTTTAAATTGATTTACAATAGCAGTTTTATCTGTTAAAATAAAATCGATTCTTGTAGGTAATATATAGTCGAAACTTTTTCCAAAACCGCTACCAGCTTCTATAAAGGCATCTTTTTTGCTTTCTGAAATTTGATTGTAAACCCAAGAATAAGAGGTGTTATTAAAGTCTCCACAAACTATTTTTTTACGATTCCATTGTTGTTCATGTAAAAGAAATTTTTCTGTTTGTTCTGCTTGTTTTTCAAAAGAATTAGTAACTCTTTGTAATAATTTTTCAGAATTTTTTTCACCAAAATTTTCTTCATTTGGTTTTATTCCTAATGATTCTAAATGAACATTATATATTCTTATAGTATCTTTTTGTTTTACAATATCAGCAAAGATAATATTATTAGAAGTGTTTTTTAAATCTAATGAACCGGAGTTTATAATTTTAAATTTAGAGAAAATAGCCAGTCCATATTTACTTTTACTGCTTCCAGTTTCGATATAACTATATGGAAAAGAAAAATTTATTTTTTTGGATTGATAAAATTCTTGGATTGCTAAAATATCAAGATTCTTTTTTGATATAAAATCAAAACCATTTTCATTAGAAATTGTGTCTTTTTTATTGATAAATAAGTCGAATGCTTTAACATTAAAACTCATTACTTTTAAATCATCATTTAAAGATGAGTTTTTATCAGAAATCTTATAATATGGAGATGAAAAAAACCAACCAATTGCTAAAACAGAAATTGATAAAAGAAACTGTTTTTTTAATTTTATCAACCAATAAAGGGCAAAAATTAGATTGATAATAATTAAAATTGGAACAAAAATACTTAGAACTGCAAATATTGGAATTGTTTCTGGCGAAACAAATGGCAATAAATAAGAGAGTAGTAAAATAGTAGCTAAAAGCGAGTTTAATAAATAAAAAATTTTGTCTAAAAAAGATAATTTTTTCATGTTATTTTTTTCCTTGTTTAAACAAAAATTCCTTTTCTTCTTTGTTTAAAGCCTCATAACCAGATTTGCCAATCTTATCTAAGATACTATCAATTTCTTTTTGATTTACGGACGTACTTTTTTTAGAAAAACTTTTTTTCGTTTTTGATTTATAGACAGTCTTTAGAGGCTTTTCTTTCTTTCTAAAAATAGTTGATATATTTTCTAAAATATCTGTTTTTTTACTACCCGCTTGGCGTATGTAGAAATATCCAAATAAAGCGCCTCCTAAATGAGAGAAATGCCCACCAGCATTTGTTCCAGCCAAACCAAGAATATCTAAACCAACCCAAATGGCTGCCAAATACCACAATTTAACAAAACCAATAAATCGTATATTTAATTGATAATTTGGTATATAAGTTGCAATACCTACAAATATTGCAGAAATACCTGCAGAAGCTCCAACAAGAATAGCTGATTGATTTTTAAACAATGGAAAATAGTTATAACCTATTAAAAATAAGGTTCCACCAAATACGGTTCCTAAAATATAAAAAGTCAATAATTGCTTTTGCGTGAAATATTCAATGAATAAATTACCAATATAAAATAATGCAATAAGATTTATTAAAATGTGTAAGAAACCTGCGTGTAAAAAACCATAAGATACTATTGCCCAAGGTTTACTAAAGAATTCGTTGTAATTTGCATTCAATGAAAACCATTCTACAATAAAATTAGATTCATTCTTATATAAACCCTGAAAAACACTTACTAATAATGTAAGAATAAACACAGCAATATTTACATAGATAAGTTTCTCTACAATAGAGCCTTGTTTAAAA
>Ga0209092_10003205_pt1 | contig 14405 bp, 7 predicted proteins | sample FraStrMetagenome_FD_187446 | JGI IMG/M metagenome (GOLD analysis project Ga0209092, IMG submission 187446) | Marine eukaryotic phytoplankton communities from Arctic Ocean - Fram Strait ARC3M Metagenome (SPAdes) (version 2) | ecosystem: Environmental > Aquatic > Marine > Oceanic | place: Fram...
GACTATTTCAGACCTTGACACTTATACATCAATGAACCAGTTTAGAATTATAAGAATAGCTTATAATTTACTAATAAGACTACTTTTACATCAACAATTGATTTTTATCAAATTACTAAAAGTTAATTCGCAATCTATTGCAACACTTCGCTTTGCATCTTTCACATTGCGAAGAAATACAATAGTATTCCATTGTAGTTGCCTGGTTTTGTTTCTGTATCCCTGTGTTTTTGAAAGTGCTCTCCAGGTCCATAAAGAAGCATGTTGTATAAGTCCGCTTTTACATTTTCCTGCTCAAAGGCTTCGATTACTAGATAGCTTACTAATTCTATCATGATTCATTGAAGAGCATTTTGCCATCGAGAAGTATTACAGAAGTTAATCTAAATAGTGTGTATTTGCCAAACCTTGCGCACTGATTCATCAAAAACTGTATCTTTGCCTGTTCCAAATGAAGCCTTTACTGCTAATTTTCTTTTTTTTGCTTGATTATCCATGAGGGGAAAGGCTAGTTGCTCATTTCGTCCATGACTTCTATTTCGATTTTAGGACAGAAGCTTGGGAGCATCTCTGTCACTTCTTTTCCGACGCAATAGTCTATTTTTTCTTGTCTAGAATAAATTCATCATCACGTGATTCTGTGTAAGTTTTGCTATCCATTCTTCCTAACAGAGCTAGTTGAAATGGTTCATAGTTAGTGGCAACAGGTTTGAATTAATCTCCAATTGTTCCATGATGTAATTTTGTGAGATCATAATTTTAATATAATAAACAGCAAAAAACATACGAGAATGTTCTCATTTCATACCAATGTACGAAATCTGCAATTCTCTAGAAATAGTGGGAAAAATATTCGATTCATTAGGATCCTGGTGGGACAAACTGTTCCACTATTTTTTTTAATCATTGATTGTATTGTTTCATATACTTAGGAGAGACTAGTCAGTAAAAACATTCTGATGACTACTGAACCGAAAATAATAGTCACTGGTTCAAAGAAATTAATGCATACTACTATATGCATATTTGTTATGCTATGTTATGTTTTGTTAAGGGTAGCTTGTTATCGATTAGATACTTCAATTTTGGATTAATCGTGATATGTTGTTGTGTTGTGTATTGTATATTTATAGTGTTGAAATCGGCAATGTACTGAGACAGATCCCGCACCTTCACTTCCTCCGCATGGAATTTACCTGACCTATTCCGAAGAATAAGGGTACATTTCGACTATAGTAGTAGTATATAGTAGAAGATTATTTTTATGTGTTTAAGGATAAACTGACTCCAAGACCGAAACCTTTTCACGTCCCGAATAAAAGAATATTGTAATGACTAAAATTGCCAACGGTTCGAAACTATTATTCAAACGAAATTGTCTGTGTAGAGACTCTGAGGGAAAAGCATTACATTATCAGAACAAAAAGAAGAAAAGAAAAGGCATGAAATCAAAGCGACTTGTGGCTAGCTTGCGCTCACTGCAAATTCTGTGTCTTAGGTCTAGCACTTTTGGAAATAGGAATATTTTCGGAAACAAAAAATTCTTCAAAGTAAAATGAGTTTCTATATTGCAACATTCATTTCAAATAATGTTACATATTTTTAATTTGATATTCTGAGGATATCTATGAAATTTATTCCGATGAACGGAAGTTGCCAATGTATGAGAAGAGATATTATAATCACAGAAATGACGTACTAGATTATACCTCATCACATGATAATCTCATTAATCTTTCTTTCGTTGAATCATTTAGCTCTCGACGTAACGCCCAGTTGAATCCTATTTTCGTGAGTAAGCAAATTCTTTCTTTACATAAAGAGGTGATATGTTCTTCCTCTAATTCTCTAAGTAAATTATGCCTTTGCTTATGAACCCATCTGCCTAGAGCCTTGTTCTGAGCATATTTTTGCGGCACATCACAATGCCCATGTATTTCTTTATAATGCACGAGCTCATTCCATCTATCCAGCCATGAGTTTATTATTCTTTTCTTTGGATCAACTTCAAAATTAAGTCTTTCCAAGGCCTGGACACGTTTTGTGGTTAAAGTTGTCTGCTCCCCATTATGCCTCGCCCTGAGGAACGCACGCTGGTTTTGAACCCATTTTCCAAGAGGAGGGTTCGGTTCATATTGTTGGGGCACAGAACTATGGCCATGCCTCATCCAAAAAATGAATAGATCGTTGTAACGTCGGTTCCACATATCATCGTACACACTAGATTCTTGATCTTTAGTTTGGTCTTGAGAGGTTACACTATCTTCTTGGCTTGCCGTATTCGCATTCAACTGTTGAATAAGGTATTGTTGAAATTGGTTTTGATTTTTTGCTGCCATCTTGATAAGTTAAAAGCAGAATTTTGGATAGCGAATATTTATTGTAGCTGATGAGTCCGGAGTTGGCACCATAAAATAAGAATTGTTCCAAGCTAAACGAACCCTTATGTAATTGAAAAATTGGCATGATTATATTTGACCATGCGAAATTTCGGCAGAAATAATAACTATATTAGAGTACGAGGATCAGAAATCGAAACAAATAGCGGTAATAAAGTAGATGTAAGCTCCTCCGCTTCCTAAAACATCTAAGTTGGTGAACCTACGGGCCCTAGATATTAGTCTACTGCCGTTGATGGAAACACCGTAAACATTACAGAAACAAACAAACAAACCCATATTCTCCATAATATAATAATAATAATAATGTTATGTAGTTAGTAGTAGTATATGATTATTTTAACGTGTTAGGAGGCTAAGATGACCTTTGTGCATGTGCTACCTTCACGGCCCGCATAGGAATATAAATTCTGACATGTTATGTATGTTATGTTTGCTATATTGAACGTGTTATGTACTATTTTTCATATTCCATAAATAGCTTCAGTCTCTCCTGCTGTAAAAGATTTATTCCAATGTTTCTAAATTTGAAGAGTCCTACATGATTTTAGTATGTTGGTATGTAGAAAACCTGCCAATATATTTAAAAACATGTCGAATTAGGTCTAGAGTCCGCATAAGCAAAAAAAAACCAGAACCATACTAAATTAGCCAGCACATACAGGCTGTATACTAGACCCACTTTGTCTATTTACGCAAGAATCAATCATTTTCTTCATAAAATTATGATTTATATTAAATCTTATGTAACATAAAACTTCACATGCACAGTTTTATATCAATTTTCTATCTTCATTTCGTTCTATCCAGTTTACTTATAGACCAAGTGCTTTCGCTGGTTTCGCTTCACGCCTATGTTAATATTTTACTATTATTTAATCACGAGGAAGTCTCATTTTTTGTTTAAGCACGAGTATCTAAGTAATCTTTAATCTTAATGAATTTTGTCTTTCCTTTCCGTCGGAAATAATTTTCTATGTACACGATTTGGTTTGTGGCGATGTTCATATGTTTTCAGATTGATCAAACAGTGCTTGATTAATGATTCCATTTGTTGTATTTGCTTCATAAATGGCACCTTTTACTTTGGCAAACTATAAACAACATGAGAGCTTGAATAACTTCCAAGGCTATATGCACTTAAGACTGGTGGCAGTTGTGGTGATTTTTCTACCATAATAATGTTAAACCCGCTTCCATAGTTTGCTAGAATTTGCCATAATTTCAATCTTGCGTGAATGCGGTTGGGCTAGAAAGCGGGACTGGTATACAGCTTGTATGTGGGGGCTAATTTAGCTTCACCTTCAAAAAAAAACTGCAGGTAATAGCTATAAAATCAATCACGATGATTCTGTTAAGTAATCGATGTTCTTATCACATTCACAGAATACGAAGTTCCGGAACCGCCAAACGTAACGTTCAAAAATAAAAAAAACTGTTTCTTTTTATAAAAAATGAGTCTTAGCTAAGCATCAAGTTGTTTCATCTCGCATTCAAAACATTTTGAATAGCCTTCTTTCTTTTTGGCGAGTGTGAGATGGCAACAAAATGTATATCGCTATGGTTCTTAGTCTTCCCAAACGAATTCTTGTGATAGCAAATGAGTTTTTAAGAACCAAACGAAATTATAGCGGGTTAAAAACTGTATCTTTCTTCGTTTCGTTTTCCATGAATTGGTGATTACAACACAAAAGATCAAGACTATATTACATACTCCTACCTAATATTATGAAAGCGATTGATTCTATATATGATTCACAATGTCATTTATTTATTTTTCTTTCTTTTACAGGTATCGTTCCAATAAATTATATTGTCAAATACTACATCTAGTAAATCTGTAACGAGGAATGTGTGATGGTATTAAATTTGTTGCATGACGCTTCTGAGTGTGGCATTCTTCGTCGAAACTTCTTGTTTCTTTTATTTTGTGGGTGTTCCTTGGATGATTTGGTTCCTCCCCATATTCTATATTGCAATGGAAGGATAGATGATGTGAAATATTCGATGGGTGCTGCTTTTTTCATTGTTCCAATTTGGATCTACACAAAAAGATGAATCCAATGTATACTTGATGTATCAAATTTGGAATTTGACCCTCTTTGGAACGAAAAAACTGGAGATGTGGAGATCATCAAGAAACGAATGGATGATGACTCCATTTCGGAAAAAGAAACATATCATGATTGGTTTATTGTCAAATATATGAAAATTTCGTCGTGACTAGTAAACATGGATCCAAGATGAATTTTGTAGCAAAGCAAAGAATACTTCACCAAATAAGCAAAACACTAAGATTTTCACGGGGATAACATCATCTATACATTCATTCATTATCGTTTACTCAAATAATTGTTTGTAAAGACAACCGAGTCCATCATCATTTTTTCTTTCGCACCCATTCTCCAAGCTCCTGTCATTGGTTCGTTCTTGGATACCAATAAGTTCCCCTTAATCCTCGTCGGATTCGCATCCCCAGCCGCCGTCGTCACATCCTCCCACATTGGAATACCATGCAATTGTTCCAGGATAGAGGACGTGATCGAAACAGCACAATGATGGGGTAGATTTAAATCAGACACGATTTGATTGGCAATATCTACCGGAGATGCTCCTTGGAAGGGAAAATGGTGACTGGAGGATGGGAGGTATTTATCTATCAAAAAGGAATCGTGGATCACAATGTCATTCTCACGTATTTGAATGTGAATTTGTTGGAGGTTGTTAGGTTCGTGGATTGGAGGATCGTTGGTCGTTTGGGGGACAGAGTTTTCCGAATTTGTATTGCTAGACGAGGAAGGTGTTATATCTGGAGCAGGTGAGGAAATAATGTTGGTGGATTTCTCTTTCGTATCCACCACTGTCTCTTCTAAATCTGTTACCATAGGATCTTCCTTTGTAATTTGGGTATTGGTATTGTTTGAAGGGGGTATTGGAGTTTCTTTATGATCCTGTGTCATTTCGACTGTCGTTCGCATCGTCTTCTTTCCATGTTTCTCCTCCTCTGCCTCCAACCTTCGTTTTCGATTCTTGATACGAACCATGGAGGTATCCATTTGGTCTTCGTCTGCTTGTTGGAAGATCCACCGTAATTGATCATACATTTGTGTCGTCACTCGTTTCAGTAAGGAATCTGGTTTCGATCTCATCCTTTCCCAGTACTGTGTTGGACCAAGTCGTTTATCATTTTCATATATCCAAAAATGACCTGGTTCCAAAAGTTCCACTTTCCTACTACTACTAAGATTTTGATTTTGATGATTATGTTTGTGTTTGGTAGTGGGAGTGGGGCGGATAGGAGCTGTGGCTCCAAGTCCATACACTTCCATATCGGAAAGGAGATTATAGGCCATCTCATACGAGATTTGATGGAGAATATATTTGTGATGAGAGGGGAATTTGGGGTGATGGAATTGGTAATAGAAGGATAATTGGGAGGAGGATACAGGAAGACAATGAGGGTCGATTATCAGGGTGTCAATGATACGACTTCTTCCAAACGACGCATCAATTCGTAGGGGTTTCATCATTTTTGACAAGTGCTGTTTGGGTGAAAGTGTTACGAATAATAATAATAATAATAATAAAAATAATAATAATTATTATTATTAATATTATTTAAAATGACATAGGTACCGTAGCTTATATCGAATGTCACGTACGATTTTATTCCTAATATATTTATTTATTTACAACCAACATAATGAATAAGATATATTCCAAAAAGAAGAAATTCAAGGATCTCAGTAGAAGAAAACAGCCAGGGAACAACCCCGTGGATCCATCCTCCCAGCGCTATGCCCACCCCCCTTCCCATACCCCCCGAACTCAAAAAACTAACCCAATTCATTCGTCGTGCCGAAGAACTCGATCGAGATATCCAACGACCGGCCTCACGACTGGTAGCGTATTACTGTCGTCAATATGCCGTCAAGATCGGAATTGGTCTTTCCCAATCCGCATCGGCCACCCATTGTTTGGGGGAAATATTGACCAGTCTGGAAGCCGAAAAAGTGGCCATGTCCGTGTTTTCCAATGAGGAAGCACGGTTGATTTGTCGGAATTTTGCAATGGAGGTGTTTGAGAAGGCTGATGCGCAGGATTTAGCGGGGAAGGCGGGGAAGGGGACGGCGAAGGTGTTTTATGCGGCAGCGGTGTTTTTAGAAATGTTGCAGCATTTTTCGTCGGAGGGGGAAGGGGAAGGGATCGAGAAGACGGAGGCGGAAGTGGAAGAAGATAAGAAGAGAATTTATTCGAAATGGAAAGCCACCGAAATTCTAAAAGCTATCAAAGAGGGGAGAGATATTGTGCCCGGAGGGTATCAAGATAATTCGAAGGATGCAAATGACGAACATGCGGAAAGCGTTGCTGCTGCACCCAATAATGGAGAGAAAGATGATTTCGACATGGATCTTCCACCAATGGCACCTACTTCATCTATTGCACCACCCGATTATAAACCTGTGAATGACAAAGATACCAACCATGACAAAATAAATGAACCAACAAATCAGGGTACCGAAGCTGATCTATATGGCCCAGTGTCAGATCCTCCACCACCACCATCTTACGAATCTACAAATCGAACTATCCAAAATGATACAAACGAAGATGTAGTTCCCAACCCCCCTATTCCACCACCTCCACCATCTACCGCTCCTCCATTCCAGCCACGGACGACATTTTCTGGAAATCCGCACCGAAATAAAAAGTCCTCGAAACAAAAGATACCGAACGAAGTCATGGCGGATGTTTTGGAACTGGCTCGATTTGGAATAGCCGCTCTGGAAGCGAAGGATGCTCATTTGGGAGCGTCTCGTCTACAACAGGCATTGGACATTTTGAATCGACAACAACCGTAAGGAGAGGGAGGCCAATGGCAGATCTGACGACGTGACTCGCGTCAATCCTACTATTTGGGAACTTGAAAATACTTTGGCCATCAATTCGGATAAGAAGGATACAAATTGGAGTGCTGACGATGACAAATCCTTTGAATACAGTATTTTGTTTTATATACATTCAATCACGATACTTTCGTCACCTTCTTATAAAGTTAGAATGAAAGGAGTTGTAGTTTTGCGAGAATTGCAGAGTTACTATAGAAAATGTCAAAGAATAGTCACAAAATAGCTAACTAATAAGTCCACCAAGCTAATTTTCATTTGTTTGGTATTGAATCATTGTTTCCATTATCTCTCATCTGAAAAATATGTCTGTTGATTGTACCAACATCCACGTCATAAATTTCGGTAACAGACCTGTTCACAGAAGGTATTTTGTATGGATTGTTAGAAACAACAAACATTGGTGATTTGGCGTGTTTTTCGAGTATTTTCTCGGTCCTTTTTTGGGAACTTCCTATCATGGAGCTTTGGAACGTTCTTCCGGAACACACGAATCAAATAATACACTTAGAAACAAAATTGGAAATTACTGAAAACAATGCTAGGATGTTGTTCTATCATTTTCATTGAGTGTCTAACTAAAATATTGTTACAGAATTTACTTAGGTGTGATGTTGCACCATTATGTAAGAGTTCGGTCTCTCGCGAGAGAGGTCAATAAAATAGTACGTGAATTTCAGTAGGTACGTGAAACTCGGTACCGAAAATGAAAGCGTTTACCATTCCAAGAATCATTGATTGAGTATTTATTATACTATATTCGCGAGAGCGAGAAAGAGATTTCTTCCTCGAATACAAACCAGGAACTAACAATGACTGCCACATCCGATAATTCAATATCGTTTGTGTACACATTTGCCGATGATATCATGACTATCTCAAAGGAGTCTGCTCAATTTCAAAGAAGTCTTTCCACATTGAGGAGTGTGGAACACAAGTCAAGTGATCCTATCGGACACGAAAAAGATTCTTCCACATGTTGGCTGGAGAGCTTTTCGGTGGAAGATACATATAATACATCCTCAGTCATAGATGCTGCGAAACATGGCAATGAATCATCCACCTCCGTCATTGGAATTGTGTCTTCTGGAACGAAGGATCGAATAATGGATGATGAAACGGAGACATCTATCCTCACGGATACAACCGAACCTGCATTAATTGATACAGAGGAGGAAGAGCATACAGAACAGTACTTTCAAAATAAGGACACTTCTAGGAAAGTTCCCAAGGATATTTCGTTCCAAGTAAAGAGAATAAAGACTCGATTTCGGAATCGAAAAAATAAGCTACGGAAACTGATTCCTAATAAAGATTCCAAAATGCGAAAATACATGATGGAGCAAGAAAAATTAGTGAACGATCGTGTCCAAAATTCGATAGAATGGAAATTAAAAAATAGGCTTACAGTGTCTGACAATGGTGATCGCGATGAATCTGTTTCCTGCTCGCCTTCGGGTGTGGATGCCAATTTAATGTTACGAAGAAACGCATCGAAAAGAGAGGTAACCTCCGAAACGGAGGAAGCAAAGGAGGAGCAGGTGCGTTGATGATCATCGTTGTAATATATAGTTTGCTTTCCTCCATCACCCTCACGAGATATATGTTTTGAATCCTCAGCATGATAACATTGGAATGGTGTTTGAGGAGTTACGCATTATTGACCGCATCAAATGCCAAGCCTTGTTCGAATGGTATCATACATTGCCCTCTTTAGGAGCCTATAGTCTCTATGTTCTATTTCATACAAGTTTTTATCGCATTTTTTATGACTTGGCAACAGAAGTAGTTTATTCCGCACAAAATATGACTTACTCTGCCCTTATTGTCGGAATATTCATCATACGTGCAACTGGTTGTTGCTACCAATACTTTCCAGATACAAAGTATTATTTGGTAAAATTTGATGTCCACAATAAGATTCGTCTTGGTCATTTGGATGCAAAAATAATGAGGTGGTTTTCGAAACGTAGAAATTTGAAAGCGTTTATGGATCTCGCTGCATTTTATTTTATCTTTTATGCTACTGATATTTTGCTCAATGAAAAGATGCTTTATCCTCTATTCGATAAAAGAGACACAATTCTAAAAGACTTACCAAGTTTGCAAAACGGTACTTCTGTGACCCGGACACAGTCAATTTTAGCTTTAGGGCGACTAGGATTTGAATATTCGGAAGAAAGGTTTGCAAGATTACAAGAAGTTGCAAAAAATACTAATTATGATGACATCAAAGAGAAAGCTGAATGCGTGCTAAATGGATATGTTCAAATAAATCATTTGGATGATAGAAGTGATGAATCAGTGAAGATAGAAGCTAATGGATTAGAAGATGAAGAAAATGATGAAGTAGACGGAGAAGAAAGTGATGAATTGGAAGTAGAGGAATTAGACGATTACGAAGAAGAAGCATCCGATATTCAGCGATATCAAAACATAACGATAGAAGAAGCAAGCTTAAGGCAAGATCAATATGAAATCGAAAGCACATGTGACGACAATGATGACACAGGTTTGTCGGAGTATAATTCGCTTTTCGATACGGAGATAAGTGTTGAAGAGGTCGAGTTATATAGTAAACTGTCCAATTACCTCATGAGCGAAAAGGAATATGATGACGATTTGTTTTTATATCATCATCTTTCTCAAGCATCTTACTTTGGTTTGGTGGGGGACCCTGATGCAATTGCAGTGTCCACAAAAAGTTCTTTAATATTTTATTCAAGTACTTGTTTGATTGCTCTTGGGGTTTTGTACAAACTTGATATGTTGAATGCTATAAATTAAAATATTTTTAATTCCATTTTAGAATACAATACTCATTTGGTAAAAGTTGGAAAGTTTTTCTTTTTTTGCTTTCGTGTACCTAGACCAACAGAAAAAAAGTAACGAAATTATAAGGAAAATGGCCAACATGGTAAGCTGATAATAATTATTCAAATATGGACCATAGGACTGGGAATTTTCTCTGAATTGATTTAGGTCACTGAAATCAAGTAAAGAAGAGTTGGTACATCCGGGAGTTTTATCCTTTGCATCAAAACAGGAACACAAGTGTTGCCTTTTTTCATCGTTATACTCGCAAATACCTTTACCAGCACAATTGGTTGGACATACCATATGTGGACAAATACTCGCAAAACGAGGACATTCAAAGTATACTTCTTTAGTATCATTTTCTCTTGAATTTGATAAGATCAAATGTTTTTGACCATCAAAGTCACAAGATATTATTCTAGTCTGCGTATTCACCTGAACTTTATTCAAATCAGAATTACATGTAGTATCCAAACATAAGGAGTATTCATGATTAGTTTCGAAGCATCTACTATTTGGACCAAATGATTCATCCTCTATCTTTGGAAGTTGTGCATGAGAACAAGATAATGGTGAAAGGAAAGGAACGGGACAAAAATCTGCTCTTTTGAAGAAGACGGGAGATAAATTTGGATCATTTTCAAAATATTGGAACTCATTCGGAGGCTTATCGCTTGCATGACGATTACTTATATCTCCTAAATCGCATAAGGCTTTGTGTGTATGATCTGGACTGCAAGACTGCTTTGATGGATCTGTGATTTTTCCATCTATATCTATTTCCATGGATGAGTTACAAAATGAGCCTTTGGAGTAGGATGGGATTTTTCCATCGTTGATGCAGGGTTTATTGACAAAATCACATCCAGCTCCTCGACCAAAAGTGGAGGGCTGAACATATGGAGAATTATAATTGGCTCTGTACCAACCAGAATCTTCTAACAAAGCCAAAGTAAGAGAAGATAATGCATTTGTAGTTCGACTATGTATAGCGCCCATTGTTTCCGTAAAAAACAATCTTTCATCCCAATGTGATCCAAAGCAATCAGAAGATGTGGGTTGATTTTCCAGTCTTGCTCCTGATAATTCCTGACAATGAAACTGATTACGAACAACTTGCCGCACGGTTGGAGTCACAATTTCATAATGTCTCATACCACTAGGTCCATAGCTTTCCTTCATGACGGATTGAGGTGGTAAACCCAAGTAACCACCCTCTCTGCCATCCACACACTTGACATGAGATACAGTAAATGGTCTTGGTGTTAGAGGTTCACCACTAATGGGATGACGAAAATAGGATAATGAATCAGAAGTCATTCCCAGTATATGAACAAATTCATGAACTGCTATGGATACTATACGTTCCACTGCTTCATCATTTTGCTCCTTTGATAATTTTTTATTTTGCGCTTTGTCAGCAGTGACATTTGATTCCTTGACCCAATTTTTTCCAATGGAATTCATCATAAAATCACTACTATGACGTTGTGCAATATTTTTTCTCATTGTGTTACTATTTACAGTGTCTTCGACCGCTTTTACACCCTTATCAAAAAAATCTTTATCATTTTCAGCAGATACAACACCATGGATACCGTCGAGACAAAAATCAATTGTGCCTGAAATAGGTCTATCAAACTGATCCCTCTCACAAGCCATTGATGAAGCCAATGTATTTGAATTGTTATCACAATGCTTATTCACAGTCGTATATATCAATAAATCAGCACCATTTGGAACTCCTGCTGTTTTCTGCGATGGACAAAACCATTCTTTACTAGTATCTAAATTTTTTTCAGAGAGCTTAGTCTGAGTTTGGGATTTTATGGGATATATTCCTCCCTGTATAGGTATCACTTTTAGCGTCTCTTTCCATATTTGAGATAATTTAGGTAGAACCTGATGAAGTATAAGACGTAATTTTGTTTCAATGAGCTTGTCTTGATCTTTTGTTGTTTGAAGAGTATGTTCGAGAGATGAAGTTTCGAAATACACTCGTATTGGTTGGAATAATTCATGAAAGGATTCATATTCTTGAGCACTTGTGGGTTTTGTATAATAATTTGTTTCTGGAGAGTTAATTTCATTTTCTCGACGACGTAGGGGAGTTGTCTTCAAAAAATGTGTATTTGACTTTTGAGCATCATCTTTATGTTTTTGATTTTGTTTCATTTTTGCATGTAGTTCAAAAGGATGAATTCCACCGTAGTCTATTGGTTCGGCATGATAAGGTCGTGATGGTGGGATATAACGCTTTTGTGTTATGATTTCCATATTCTCACTTGTAAGTAATGAATGTTCAAGTGGTAGATTGTCGATAAGCCAATAACTAAATTATGACAACCTCATAATCTTTTCTTCGTCTGATTTTCGCAGGAATGGATTTTTCGTTGTCTTTGTCGAAGTGTGACTGTTTGAAATTGGAAAGGAAAAGCTATAAATTTGCTATTTAGAGATATGCGGAAACATTTAAAGAATAAGTTATTAAATAAGATTGATATAATAACGTCTTATTGTTTTATTTAAGAAATAGTTTTCGATTCAGAGCGCGAGGAAATACAATTGATCTGTACCCATGCCTTTAAAATTACTTACATACTACGATACTTCTTTAAACAAACAAGAATCTGAAAGATCCTGTTCAGTACGTAACACGTTAAAAACATAACATACCTTTACTTTACTTTTTACCTACTAATTATGTCTAAGAATTTCATGACGTTGTTGTTGTTGCTGTATTGTTTAAAGAGTGTCCGGGCATTGTAGACTGAGACAGAGCCCCTTCCAGCTCTTTCAGGTCTTATCATCCAGTCTCCCGCCGTACGTACCAGGTTCTACTAACCATGAAATCTATACTTCCTTTATCCAAGAATTTCATGATTGGTAGGGGTACGTACTTTGAGGTTCATTGGCCACGAGCGGTTCAGATCTACTCGGATGATAATTCCAGGGTCCGATAAAGAGACCACGGCTCACCGAAGCGGTGATCGTAAACCTTTCTCCGTCGTGAATAAAGTTATTGCATGTAAATTTTATTATTTGTGTACTTACCTATGGTGTCTTTGGCTATCATTTGTAGTATGTTTGTATATATGTATTTAAAGGAAGTTCGAGTGCGGGTTCGGTAGATTTATGAATGATTGTGATGTTTTATGTCCATCTCCTTTTATTTTCTTAAGAAAATGTTGAAGTTTGGTGTTTGGATAATCTTGTAATTCGTACGTACTTGTCAAGTTTCTAACTGCTTTTTCTTGATGACGCGATGTAGCACAGTATTTAGCAAAGAAAAGATTTAATCGTGATGATTCGATAAACGAAATTACTGGATAGTGAAGAATGGAATCTTTCGAAAATTCGCGGGAATTAGGATTTTTTCCAGTTGCGTAAATTGGCGTAGGTTCTAGTACACGAAGAACGAATGAATGGAATGAATCTTTTTTGGCGGGCAAATGATGTTTGAAGATTGAGGAAAATGGCGAAAATTGAGGTCTGTTGCGGTTGCAGTTCTTGAGGGAAAATAAAAGTAGATGTGGATCGGGCTACTTATGATGTTTGAGATGTTCGGTTGAAATTGTTGGCGTCTGGTATCGGTTGTAATTTCTGGAATTCGAGTTGCCGATCGCGAAAATCGAAATAGTTGAAAGGAAGGTTTCAAAATGGCCGAATAAAGTGAGTCAAATGATATTTCTTGAAGCGCTCGATGAAACTTCTTGGTATTTGACAGTCTGTCTTGTTTCGTCTTGGAGAATCCAACGTAATAACGAGAAGAAAAATTGGATGATGGGGTCTTGAGATATGCCGTCGGTTGTCTTATTTCGCCATGGAGGGGTGAAAATTCCTTAGCGCGTAGTTTTTTTTTAATTGGAGAGAGTACGTATGTACTCTTGGGATCCAGACGCTGCGTAAGCCAATACAATACTTCTCTGCGGGACGTGAATGTTTATCAGCCTCAGCGCTATGTTAATCGACACGTTTAAAAATATAACATACTACACACACGCACACTATATACAAATTATCGCAAATTTATTTGGTTAAGACACGATTTCAGCTCGGAAAATTGCCTTTTTGAGAAACATAAATTCTCTAGAAATAATGGGAAAAATATTCGATTAATTAGGATTCCAATGGGACAAAAGGTTCCATTATTTCCATTAATCATTGATTATTGTTTCATATACTTAGGAGAGACTTGTCAGTAGAAACATACTGCTGGCTACTGAACCGAAAACAATAATCACTGATTAATTGAAATAATGGGACCTTTTGTCCCATTGGA
>Ga0209092_10003206_pt1 | contig 14397 bp, 14 predicted proteins | sample FraStrMetagenome_FD_187446 | JGI IMG/M metagenome (GOLD analysis project Ga0209092, IMG submission 187446) | Marine eukaryotic phytoplankton communities from Arctic Ocean - Fram Strait ARC3M Metagenome (SPAdes) (version 2) | ecosystem: Environmental > Aquatic > Marine > Oceanic | place: Fram...
GAGCCATGTAAAGGTAAGTATAATGATATATGGCCCGACATCGTACTGGTATAGGACCATAAAGAATATGAATACCAACATACAATAGAATGCTATGCATGTGGCTAGTCGGTCCATTTATGGTTATGTATTAAATACTTATACTCAAAATCGTAGTCTACATACTATTTTGTTTCTAAGTAATTTCTCTGGTACATATTTGTCGAGTTGTATGCCCTCTAGGAGTGTGACGTAAAACCAGTGGAATATGTCATCCTTCCAATGGTGGCCTTTAAAATAAAAAGTCTTGTTCTTGTCGAACTCGTTTGATGGCGATTCTGTGACCTCTTTTTTATAGGCATCGCATATTTTCTTCGCTATCGGTTGTAACTTCTTCTTGTTCCAGTAGGTGGCCAGATTAACAATAAGACAGCATACATCGTGTGATTTGTTGGTGCATCCAGTAGTGAAAACGAAATAATTTTGAACAATTTTGCGAGGGGTACCAATACACGCCATTCCAAAGTCTATGATATACGGTGTATTGTCTCGTATAATAATATTGTCCGCATGCAAATCGCGGTGAACAAACGATAGATCAGTCTGGAGCTGTTCTAGTCCGTCAATGACCGTGGTTAGGTGTGTTTGCAATGTAACTCTATTATACGTTGAAATGAGGTTTCCATGTATTTCTTGCATGACCAGCCCCATGTCGGATATTGTTTCCGTTCCAGTTTCCGTTCCAACGGACCCGAATCGGGTTACTATTCGTGGGAATTTACACCTTCCAAATGCGTATACTATGGGTACTCTCATTGCACAGTCTTCTGCTTCGGTATAGTTATGCAAAATGATCTGTATGATGGCCTCTAGAATAAATGTCGAAGCCTCGTTGGATTGTAATAATCGTTTCACTACTACTCGCTCCCCATTGTAGGTGCCATGCGCCACTTGACCGTATGTACCTTTCTGTTGAGGTTCATTTGAGAATTCTACATCTATTCCTTTGACATGGCTGAGTATGGCTTTACCAAAGGATTTCTGTTTCCTGATATTAACTTTTTGGCGACCTTGTACTAGAATACGATTTAGTCTTCTTCTAAATGCATCGTGCTGATTATCGGGTACTCCAAATATGCTCCAATCAGGATAATACTTTTCCATATAGTATACCACACGTATTATAATATAGGTAAAACGGACCGATTCAGATCTCAACTTGTATATATTATCCTCACATATATAGAAATGTCCGGTAGACAACCACGACTTTTTGCAATGAATCGATACAGCGTTATTCAATCCGTATTTACAGATGAAGAGAAAGAAAAATTGTTAGCTCTTGAGGTTCCTCAGACGGATATCGATAACCCGGACAAAGAGGTAGATTTGAGGAAGAAATTGAAATCGGGCATCTGCTGTGGTTGCTGTGATGGAGATGGCAACTTCTGTAAGTGTGTGGGGGGTTTACTTACCTTACTTACCTGCTGTCGGTCGGACTAGTAGGTCCAGTCGGTCCAGTCGGTCCACTGTCCAGTGGGTCCAGTAGGTCCAGTAGGTCCACGGTCCACATCAAAATTTTTAAAGTTTACTTATACGTATAGATATATTTTTGTATAAACAAAATGGACGGTTTAGCATTCTACCGATTAACACAGGTTCCTCGCAAAGAGACGCGTAAGCGCAAGGTAGACCCCAAAATAGAAGAAGTGGAAGAGTCTGGCGTTGAATATCGTTGTGCGAACTGTTCTGCGATCAACCTTGTGTCCTCTACTTCTAACATACAGTGCACGCGTTGCGACTGGCGTATTTTGGAAAAGGGACGAAAAACACAAGTCGTTCTGAAAGCGGTATAAATATACCCATCTGTCAATAAGATGTATTCCTTCCAATACCATTTCCAAGGATCTTCTGAAGTCCGTACCCTATCCGCGAATACATCCGTTCTGTCCGGAAGCGACCTGTGCGAGCGTATTCTATCCGAGTTTGGTTCCATATCATGTACTCTTAGTGTGGATATGGAAGAGGTGAATTGCGATAATAGGGTTGAGGTGAAGCGTGAGTATGGTAAGAAGTTTGATAAACCTACAAAGCCTAAGGCGAAACCTGTGAAGCCTAAGGCGAAGCGTCGAAAACGTTGGAGGTCTCGTTCTCCTGTAAGGCGTTGGAGGTCTCGTTCGCCAATCAGTTATAATCGAGTATATAGTATGAATAATTATTAAAAAAATGTTGAACGGTTGTTCTTTATCCGTATTAATTATCGCTGGCCTGTCCAGTCTGGGCATGGTTGGTCTTGAGGCGTACACGATCGCTATAGACTACCCTCTGAACATCTTCACCGACTCGTCTGTACAGTACAATTGGTCTGGCATTCTGTCTTGTATCGAATTGGGCACGGCAATCGGCGTGTTGATGTTGGCTTCCGTGACAGCTATTCCTTATTTGGAGGTGTTGAACATTGCGAACCGCGGTCCTTTAAAGTTTGCAACTATCTACTATGCTGTGTTTTCGTTGACATCTATCGTTATCGCGATGTACCGTGTTTCGGAGACCGGCATGTTTTTGGACATTGGCATATGTTCTCGGACGGAGGGTGATTTGGTGTGTCCTACGGTATTGTACCGTACGGAAATGGATATTTCGAATACGAGCGATTGTAAATTTAACAATTTTGCGGACTCTCCAAGTGTTTGGAATACGAACGGCGTGCCTCTAATCGACTGGTCGAACAAGGATATGTACGACAAGAGCTCACAGGGTCTTCTGTTCACTGCCTTCAAGGCGGCAAGGGGGGAGGTTACAATTTCAGAAGATGAAATGACGCTGTACCACGACTGTTGGTATTGGGGTTGCGATTCCGTGTGCAACGATAGGCACACCATTAATCAGGTTCTTGCATTTGCCTCCTGTGTCGCTTCCGTGATGTATTTGGCGTTGGCTACTCTGTCTGGCGTACAATCCGGGTTTGATTCGGATTATCAAGATGTTCCTATGAAGGAGCCCGTGGATATACCTATGGTTGATGCTGTTCCAGTGTTTAAACTGGACGATTTGCTCAAAGATCCCGACATAGAGGCTCAGACTCCCAACAAGGCCTCTTCCTCTGGCGAAGGAGACGGACCCGGGGTGCCCGACGGACCCGATGTGCCTGACAAGCCAAATGGATGGAACTTCAGGCTTCGCATGTGAAAGTATATCACAACAAACGATCTTACTACGAATACAAATGCCACCATGGTCAAATCGTAAAGCCATAGATCCCATACAAAGTTTACTCTATTTTCAAAGTTTTGGAAGACTGGGCAATCTACGTTGCACAATTCTCGTAGAGTGATGCATGCTGAATCGCACTTTTGTTCGTATTCCATAAAGATAAGGAGTGTGCTTATGGTGTATGGAACGGTGAACGCTAGTTTCCATACAAGTGCTGCGTTGTAGAGTCCCGTGTCGTGCCCGTGCGTGTCTATTGCATATGCAAATACTAGAAAGCTAATCAGTAGCGTGGAAACACATGAAGCTACTATCATAGATGGTTCGTCTACAAAAATAAGTACAAAGCAGGATGCGCTGAATATTCCCCATCCTAATCGCCTGAAGAGGTTGTTGTTTTCGTTGGACATGGTGCAATTCCAGAATTGTTCACAGCAGCGCGTTGGGTTCCATGCGAATACTTCCGTTTTTTGGTATTCATGGTGGCATATTTCACATGTAGTCTTCTTGGATTCATCTATCCAATGCTGTAAGCATTTTGCATGTACATCTCCAGTGGAACCTTTGCACATGCATGGGTGTACGAAGGGTCCTTCTTCTTCTAAACATATTCTACAACTCATTTAAAATACAAAATACAAATATATATAGGTACTTTTAGAATTTAAAACTGTCGTCTAATAATTTGTTTACTTCAAATTCGGGTGCTTTCTTTAAGTAATCGGCTTCTTTTTTCCAATCATAATATTTATACAGCTTGTAACACGCGAACAATGCTCCAACTACAAGTAAGACAATTAGTATCAAAGTACCTTCTTGTGTCGAACAAAACCGTCTTATGTCCCCTGCGGTTTCCAAATGGTCACAATATTCGAGGTCTCCACATATTTCTTGAAAACCGATCACATCTCCACAACATTCTTGCGTCCGCGTGGTGTTTCCACAGTTTGTACCAAGTGGTCTATTTCCCATTTGTATGTATATCGTATAGTAATATACTATTAGAATTTTATTTCGGATAGTTCGATTTGTTGTTGCGATACCAGCGGTTTCAGTTCGGATGGTTTGGATTTCTTGGCCGCTCTCGGAGATGGAAGGGAATACCAAAGAGCTAAACAAAATAAAAATGCACTAAGAAACCCGATTCCAATCCAGTAGGCCCACCTTAAGTGTAGAGTAAAATCTTTTCTCATGCTATAACATATACCATCTGCTTCTTTGTATATTTCAGTACCGTCTGTTATATTCCCAATACGATTACCAAATTTTTTTCTACAACCCGGTGTAATAGCGATTTCATTTAGTTCTTCAGCGAGACTCAATGCCACAACAAACATTACACCGGTTGCGGAACAACCCGTAAATCCGGATATGCAGCAAGGGCAATTACATGGTGCAAATAAAAAATTAGGTATCAACCCACAAAAAAGTGTAGAAATTCCACCGACTAATCCCGTAATGACGGTGGGGCCTATTAGGTCTTCTTTGGTCACCATTTACTAATAACACTCATAAGTAATATACCATAAAATTAATGTTTGCCTATAAATATATCATAATACTATTAATATGCACTGGTATACTATATGCATTTTAAGTGGGTTTTGTCTGGCCCTAGTAGGCTGGGTCGTATATTTCTACCGTAAACGAAAGAGAATTATTCTTGACGAACCAATTATAACCAATTTAATGGAGTACGAACCTCCAGTATTAGACCTGTAAACCCGTATGTTCTATGTTACAATCACCTAGGGGAAACCCTCTTATAAAATATCTAAACTCGTGCGTCTCCGTCTTCCAACATTCTCCACATGCGCCCGTTTCCATGGGTTTTACGCCTTGTGCTTCTATTCTCTGTATGGCTTCTTTTTTAGTATAATATGTCCCAATGACCTTCATCTGAGACTGATAGAATTCTGTGTTACGGTAGACAAAGTAAATCATTTTAATCCTCGTATGTATTTGTAATTCCGACAACTGTGGAAACTTCAGTGGCTACTCCGAATGCAAAAAGTACATTGAAGAATAGTATGACCATTTTGAAAAAGTGGACCGACAACTTAAATCCTATCGGTATAATTATTGCCAAAGCAAATGACACTACGTAGACTACTATGCCTGCCATGACAATATCGCTGTAGCGTAGTCCTAGGCAGTCTATTTCTGATAGGGTAATCGGTATGTCTTCTTGTAGTCGTACGGCAATGTCTTTGACGCCATCAAAGTTCCGTAGTGCCCAACTGAAGGGCGCGGTTTTGTACAGCCATATGAATGTGTCTGGAAATTCTTTTCTAAACCAGAATGTAGGCGACCATAGGTATCCCATGTTATCTAGAGAGCTCAGTGGTACTTCAGCGGTACAGTTAGAGAATGCGGTACTTTTGCTAGCTAAAAAGCATAGTTCTGGATCGCATGAGTCTGCCAGACCGGGATAGTATTGACAGAAACACTGTGGGTATGCAACATCGTGAAGCCATGCGAATATGTCGTCCACCATGCAATTGGGGATGTTTGGCAGACATGTGTACAGGAATCCGTATACGCTGTACATGTAGATAGCGGCAGCAAATACTAGATTCCACGGTGCCATCATTGCCATGGAAAATACGGGCGCTTTGCTGTATTCTTGAAATCCATATAGACCTCCCCAAAACGCCAGTTGGTATCCCCATTGCGCGCTGATGTACCCTAATCGTTCTTTTGTGGTGCTTGTAGTACAATATATGACTTCCATGGAGCAAGAATTAACAAATGGGTAGGTGATAATGTATCCGAGTCCGTATCCAGTGAATGGAACATAGCTCTCATCTACTGTGCTCAAGAATTTGGAGGCAATGTCAATGAAATCTAGATCGTTTCGTATGGCCCAATTTGCAAACAGGTAGTCCCAATCCTTTCCGGCCAGTTTCATGGGCGAAAGCGCCTGTGTTGCGTTGGAAAACGAGCGTCTTAGCGTGGTTCCGGCGTTGTTTGCTTCCCCCGTGATGTTTTCAAATGCTTTACTGGCCGCGTCTTCTAGTAAGGAAGCCATGTCCTCTCTGTATGATTTGGCTCTACGTTCTTGTTTCTCAAAGTAGTTGACAAAGGAAGGTATGATGACTTCAGCGTATGTGTATACGTAGTAATTTGTCATTCTTTCACCTTCTTTGATCACCGTGTTGAGCAGGTTGTCTACAATAACACAGTTCAAACATACGTATGTGTCTTCTTGTTCGTGACATGGGCGAATGTCTGAATTCAGTCCGGCTGCTCCCAATATAGGCGATACAAACTGCTGTGCTTTTAGTTTGGAAGGTGTTGTTGGTCTTTTTGAGGAGTATTGTTTGAATAGAGGCGGTATTCTGGTCAAACTTTTCTTGAACTCTCCTATGTGGTGTACTACGTCAAACCTTCTTTTTAGAACGGGAGAGACCGTTATTGAATTTTTCATAACTTTAAACTGGTGTCCTAATTTCATGGCATGTGGAAAAGCATCTGTAGCGAATTTGTTCATGTGTATGTAGAATCTGTACATGTTGCTGACTCCTGTGTTTCCGTGGAGTACGTTGGGATACTCTTGAAATGCCATGTGAACCCAACTATCCATATTTTTCACGGTGAATGTGTTCGAAGCAAATGATCTAATTTTGTGTAGTGCTGGTAGATACAAGTCTAAATTGACATGATCTTGTTTCATGATGCGCATCATTTCTGAAGAGCTAAGGCCTCCAAACACGTGTCTAAGGTATAGAATGGTGGCATGACCAACATCGTATCCCATAACGTACTTTCTTTTCCAGTTGTATAGAATGTCTTTTGGCACAGGTAAATCAGTGATGTTGGCCAATTCGTGAGCAATGTATCTTTGTTCCAAGCATTCTTGTATTTCTATTTGCTCCAAAGGTCTCAATTGGTTCCATGTGTAATTTTTGTATCGGTGTACCATTATGTCACATCTAGAAGTACCATCCCAATCAATTTTTTCAGCGATGTGTAGAGGCGTGTCTGGACTACTAAAAAATATTTGTTCATGTCCTGTTCCACGCATGCGCGAGCATCCAATATCGCAATATGCTCTTAGTGATACAGTACATATGACCGACTCTATCGTGCTACAGATGCTTTTGAAGGCACCACCGATGCCTCGAATAACTTTCATTAATGGTTCGAGTGCTTTGACAATGAGAGACCACAGTTTCGACATTTGGGTCAGAAGCATGTTGAAGAACTTGGTAATCAATTGCCACAGATCCGTAAAGAAGCTGTCTATCACTCCTCCTGACGAAAATAGCTCTACAATACCCGCAAACACCTTGGCAATAAGTCCAAACAATTCTAATACCGCTTGGCTCATAATTCCTTTAAATATCTTAAGTATGGTGTCTAGCGTGTAGAAGAATGCACCTGCTCCGTTGTGTATACCGTTCATAAAGGTACCAAAAGCCTGCATCCATCGTCTTAGCCAGTCTATAACGAGATTGAGTTGGTTCACGATTAGGTCAAATGTTGGCTTTTCTGGACTTCTACCGGTGGCTGCTCCACGAATAACATCGCTAAACCAAAGCAGGTAGTTGTTCACAGCTCGTATCATGACTATGATAATATCGATGGTACTGTACATCATTTTCGCAAGCCCTTGTTGTACACCGGGACCAACGATTCCTACTGGAAACATGGCTGCTACAGATGCGGATGCCCCTGCTGCCACTCTTTGAAGATCACACAAACGTTCTGACAGATCCAATTTGAAGTTTTGCACATCAAGTTCTAATAAACTAAACGCGGTCATTGCCATGGCTCTAACCTGTTGTGTCACCATAAACACGCCTGTTCGAAATGTCATACTGGCAGAGCATATGACGTCGTAAGAACCGTACAGTTGACAGCTGTCTTTTTTGTAGCTGTATGCTATGCCATTTACATCGCCCAGTAGGTCATCATTCCATTCGTCTTCGTTGTACTGTAGAACGTCGGTTGCCAACATGTCGTATGCCATGGACTCACAGTAGTTGTTGTTTTCGCTGTTAAAAGCAGGTGCAAATTGAGACATGACGTCATCTATACGATATGCAAGTTCGTCTGCCAGCGCAAAATAGTTTTCAAAATGATAGGAGCCACACCAGTGATGTTGGTTGTTGTACAGATTGGTTAGAAGATCATTTCGAAATGCCTTTTGCGTGACCTCTTGTTCAGCATCCGGGTAGTAGAATATACATTTACACGTGCTGTTGTATTCTAGTGGTAGAGACGGGTTGCATGTACACCCGGGCCCGTTTTCACCAACACAATAGTCGATTTGGTTTCTCGTGTGACGTTTGCTCATGCATGGTATATTGTTTACTTCGCCGCTCCAAATTCTGTCGTCGCCCCAACCACAGTTCATGGGTACGCCAAGGTAATTGCCAGTGATTATATGTGGTATAGCCAGAATTGTTCGCACAACCAAACGATTCCATTCAATCATTTCCATCCATGCCAATTTCAGAGGAAAGAACCATAAGTCTGCCAAAAAGCCTTCAAACGCCATTCGAAATTGCATAACCATTGGATACCAGTAGTTGGCTTGAAGCGTTGGTTGGCCACAGTATGGATCGTACAGTTGATTGTCACCGAATGGGTTTTCTGCTGTAATTAGCAATGGAAAATTACCTACAGGTTTTTCACATCTGCATTTACCCTTGGTAATGTCCCAATCCATGTGATCTCTTCTGTATTCACACGAGTAATGAATCTCTCTGTCCAACATCATACCGTCATATCGTTGTAAAACCGGCCATATGTATTGTTCTTGGAAGAATATTGACTTCCATAATACTTCATTTATCAGTTTATTAGCACCGTAGGCTAAATTTAATGGTAACTGTATTGTGTAGTAGACCGCGCACGGTCCCTTTACGTACCCGAATTTAGATGGTTTTGTACAGTCCAGCAGCACATGGTCTGGCACCCCCTCTAATACAAAGTTGGATTGTCCAGAGAATAGATTGCTTATTGAGCCTTTGATAATTTTGCTGGAGAGCATACCGACCCAGTGCATCATGTTGGTGTTTCCGTGGTTCCATAGTCCCAAATGAAGCAGTGCTTTCTCAAAATCCATAGCTTTCATCATATAGTCCGGATTGGTGATAAATTTTGGAATTGGGATGATCATGTGAAGTCCTGTTCGAAAGATAACATGTGCCGCTTCCATTCCTGCCAACCATAAACGCGCTTGTGTGGCAAGTATGAACTGTTCCGGTGCCCCCTTCAGATAAAATTCGGGGATGAACAGTTGTATGATCTTTTCAAACAGTTTTAAGCCTACTTTATCGACATATGTTGCTGCTTCTAGACCGGCTGAACCAACATGGTATACTACTTTGGTCATGAGTGGCATTTTGCTGTATGGTGGTAGCAGTTGAATCACCTCTTGTATGACAGCAATCGGTATATTGAACAAATGATTTAACAATCTAGGAAGATGTGGCGTACCTACAATAATAAACGCCAAATCGAAGACGTCTGTCAATCCATCGCATATACAGGAAGCTATTTTTTCTTGATGTGAGATAACTAGCTGGCCATTGTAAAATGTTTGAGTCAAATTCCAATCATTTACCATAACATTGTCATAGAGTTCATTCTTTCCAGCAAAATTACCAATTGATTTGAACAATGATATGAATGTAAACAATATGAGTTTGATGGTCTCTACCACTGTGGTCATATCGCATTTGATGGCAATCGCTATGGAACCGGATGTAATCTGACCAAATATGGTGCTGTAATAATTATAAAGAGGTACAACCGCATCAAAGACTAGTCGGACGATTTGCAATATGCTGAACAATACATCTTGAAAGAAGGGCCCAAGTAAAGTTCTAAATAGACTATCGCCTCCGCTCAAGAAATACGAATACCCTTCGTGAAATGCTACCGCTGATCCGACTACAACACCGAACCGAGCAATATTTAATGCTTGACCCGGTAGACCGCTAATGAACACGAATGTCTTGCCAACCGCAATGGAAAATATATCCCCAACCAGATCCACGGTGGATGTTACCATAAGTGCCAAATTTGTCTGAATGAGTGCATCCATGGCCGGTTCGGTATGAATCTTGTCCGCGTCCAGCAACGATACCACAAGATACGTAAACACCGCCGATACCATCAGCAAGCCTACGAATAAGAATAGAGCTATTATCATTTACAGATATATACAAATGCTTATATAGTTTAATAAAACCAACAGTAGCGCCATTGTGGTTTTTCTTCTCGTGCAAATTCTTCCAAATTCTTTATCATATTATTTGCTACTCTGCTCTTCTCTACCTCCCCATAAAACAGAGACATGTTGTACATTTCGGCGTATAATTCACCCTGTTTCTTAATTTTCTCGTCCGTCCCATTGTAAATCAATACCCGTTTTAGATCGTTACGATTTATGGCTTCTCTAAATTCCTCTACCATAGCGAGGCTTTCCATATCTTTGTACATGAAGACGGCAAGGTCCATTTTGGAATAAAAGGTTTCGATAACCGATCGGAAGCGAGAGTTTCCTGAAGTATCCCACAGTTGTAAATTATTGTAGACCATGCAATCCACGCCTATCGTGGGCACAATGGTCCTTGCCCCTCGTATAGTGTTTAGTAGTGTAGTCTTACCCACACCGGAATCGCCCAGTAATATTGCTTTTAATTTCATATAAATACACGACGGGTATATTTATATATGGTTTCTATAAAACCGTGTTTTCCTCCAAATTGGACGCCGGACGACGAAGTGTTCGAGTGTGCCAGATGTTCCGTGCAATTCACGATGATCAATAGAAAACATCATTGTCGGGCGTGTGGTAAGATATTTTGTGCCACATGTAGTGGTCATACCGCCTCTATACCAAGCTACGTCCACCGAGTATACAGTGGTAGCGGGGGATTGAGGCTCTGTTCCGGGTGCAACATGCTAATTGTTGAAAAGAAGAGAAGCAAACGCATGATTTTCATTTTTTCCCTTCTGCCTCTAAAGATGAAAGAGTTGGAAGTTCTCCTTCAAGTCAATCATGAGTGGAACATTGCGGCAAAATACAACATTGGCGTGTTTAAAGCGATACAGTACAAGACCGGCTACAAGAAATGGATGGGTATCGAACGTCGTCTGTTATCTACGCATTGGAGGGAGTTTGTGGGTCACAACCGGCTTATGGTTCAAGTATTGAAGGGGTTGGTTGGCGTTAAAAACCTGTCCGAATTTGTAAGGCATTTCAAATGCACCAAGAAGAACACCTCGTGTGCCGATTTGTACTGTGATGGCATGTGTCGCGACAGCTTTCAACCGTACGACATTTTAGAACTGTTGTACAGCCAACAAACGACGGCACTTTTGGAAACACCTGAGCTAGAGTCTTGGATTGGCACCACCATGAACCACATGCACCCCAATTGGTTGATTCGGTTTCTTCCTTGGTTGTTGCAAATGGGGAAAACACCGGCAGCACAACGCATTGTAAGCAACAACTTAATTCCGTTGGCATTGGACAACATAGACTTTGCCTACGCCATGTACTTTGAATGCGAAATGTTACAGGCTTCCAATTTGAAATCCTACTACATCGCTATTCAATCACGTCTAATGTCCGGACTGGAAAGGGACGTACAGGAGGACATTCGCAAATCCCACAAATTTTTACGTTTGTGCGAAGACCCGAAGCGTCTGATGCGTCAGGTAAAGGTAGAGGGCATTCGTTTGCCGTACGACCCAAACACCATAGTGAAGAGTATCGACCATACTCGGATTCATCAGTTGAACAGTTTTACGAAACCGTGGGTGATACCGATGGAAACTTCCCGTGGTCGTATATGCGTATTGCAAAAGGACGACGATCTTCGAAAAGACAGGCTGGTGATAACTACCATGCACATACTAATGGTGCTTGAATCGTCTCTGGTATTTCACACCTATCGCGTGTTTCCCATAACCACGGAACGGGGCTGGATCGAGATGATACCGAATGCCAAGACCGTGTATGACATTCATCAAAACAGTAGCATACAAAATTATATTATCTCCTTCAATCGAGACAAGTCGGCCGATTCACTACGCACCAATTTCATGTATTCGTGCGCGTCCAACTGTGTGTTGGGGTACATGCTTGGTCTAGGGGACCGAAATTTACACAACATACTGGTCTGTGGAGAGACCGCAACCCTTGCACATATTGATTTCTCTTATTTGATGGGGTACGACCCGAAAAACATCGAGTCCACGGAAATGAAAATCACCTCTGGTATGGTGGACATGTTGGGCGGCTATGGGTCGGATGAATTTGAAACCCTGAAATATACATGTACCAATATTTACAACAAGCTACGAGTGCACACCTACTTTTGGTACGTCTTGTTTCGATATTTGGCAGTTAGCAACCCCGGTATTTACCCACATTCCGGCGATTTGAAAACATTGCAAACGCATATTGAGAACCGTTTGATGCCAAGTGCAAGCGAAGAAGAGGTGAAGGTGGCCATTGTAAAGTCTTTAAACAGCAACTCGGATTCGTGGAAATCTTCTATATCGGACATGGCGCATTCTTTGCATACAAACCTAACCGGCATGTTGTTTAATTTGGAATTGTAAAGTATATAAGCGTTATGACCTTAAACAAATGAAAAAGATAGAGCTAGAAGATGAAGGGCCATGCTCGTTTAAGTGTATTCTTGTCATGATAATGGCCACGCTTATTGTTCAGGTATTTCTGATGACGCTTCCGGTAGGGGTGGGAGTCGTGGTCTACGGTAGGCACCATGAAAAGTTCGAAGCGGCCGGAAACCTAGACGCAAAGGCTATTGTATCCAACGTAAACCATATCCGCGATTTTCCAATAAAGGACCTCGCCGATGCGTCGAAACGCGCCACCATAGACGGTGTGAGGCTATTGAAACGTTTGGAAGAACTATCCATAAAGATAGACAACAATACAGACATTTTTGGCGATGTGAAACGGGTTTTGCATGCGGCTTTGGGTCCATTGGATGGCGTCAATAGGATGCTTAGTCCAAAGATGCGAGGCACATTTCTTATGATCGTACAAAAAATAATGCGTATTTTGGACAACATGTCCGACGACGAGATCCATAGACTAGTCGAAAGCGCGCAAAAAGCGTCGGAAGCCGCGTCGCACCTGCTCAACGACAACAACATAAACAAAACGATGCATGTCGTGAACGATGCGGACGCGGCGATGATGAAATTTGACAAGATGTTGAGTAAATTTGTTAATTAATAGTATATAATTAATACATAGTGTATTCAAATGAGACTTTATCTACTTGTATTTCTACCTTTGGTAACCTCTTATCACACCACGGACCAAATTATGAGCGAAATCCGTAAAGAGTGTGACAGAGAAGTTCATTTATCGTGCAATATGCATGGTGACATTCTTGTAGTAGACTGGAAACAAGAACTTCCTCGTGGTGTAGTATGGACCTTCAACGAACATGCTAGAGAGAGGATCACCGCGGAATTGGCACTAGAAATGGTTCTAGAATTAAAACGTTTGTCCCCCAAGGATCGCGTGACCATTGTGCCAATCGTAAATGTCTGGGGACGAAAAGAGGTGGAAGCGGGGCGCATATGCACGCGCAAAAATAAAAATGGGGTGGACCCAAACCGCAATTACCCACCAAAGAAAGCGTACCATTACGCTAGGTATTCCGAAGAGTACGAAGGCCCGCATCCACTGTCTGAACCCGAGACTCAGCTGGTATCCAACTTGTTGGTGAATGCTACCCGATACGTGAATGTACACTCCGGTGAGTATTCCTTGTACATGCCGTGGGACAGTCTTCGTTCTAGACCGCCGAATTTCCAAATCATGCGCGACCAGTTGGAGAGATTTCGTAAACATTGCAAAGAGTGTAGGGTCGGGCCAGCCGCCATTACCAGTTTCTATCGAGCATTTGGTACAAGCGTGGACTATGCCATACAGATAGGTGTACCCGAAGCCTACACCTTTGAAATCTTTGGAGCCAGATCGGCCAATTGTGCCCACATGTTCAACCCTATCGGAAACATGGAAACCAAAATCATCGATATGTGGAAACCAATCATGATCATGACGCTATCTCCATGTATTGCCTGCTAATTACCTGCTGCCCACTATCGTCAGCCTAAAATAAATAAGCCTGTGCACCTGTATGACGATTTTGAGAGGGCCCCCTACTCAGAGAAAAACTTTTTTTTCCCTAAATC
>Ga0209092_10003207_pt1 | contig 14393 bp, 16 predicted proteins | sample FraStrMetagenome_FD_187446 | JGI IMG/M metagenome (GOLD analysis project Ga0209092, IMG submission 187446) | Marine eukaryotic phytoplankton communities from Arctic Ocean - Fram Strait ARC3M Metagenome (SPAdes) (version 2) | ecosystem: Environmental > Aquatic > Marine > Oceanic | place: Fram...
AAGCTAAGCTCAAACTCCAGCATCCAAATGCAAACGTCAACTCAAGAGAGATCGTTGCTAGGCCCCAAAATAGTAGAAATCGTGTGCGACGCCATCGCTTCATCCTCGACCCCATATTGCTCCCCTTCACAAGTACCCACTACGTTAAACAGTGCACAGTTTCGCCTGCTCCCCGCTCGCTAATGCACTGTTGAATCTTCGCCACCAGCTCCTGGATCCGTCCCTGCAGCAACGCCACCGCCATCGTGCCGCAGATCCATCACCATTCACCAAACGACTGGCTCCGTGAACATCAACCCTCATGTCCACCTCGAAGCACCGATTCCAAGATCCAGGGTGTAGTCTCAAAACAGCAGCGAACTGAATCAAGTGTGGCTGCGCCACGCACTCACTCTTTTTTGTGCCCGCCCTCGTTGGCCAGTGAGCTCTACACATCCCCCTACCCGTTCGTCTCCGCGCATCATCCAAGACCTGCCTTCTTGATGTGCTAATCTCAACCCGCTTGTACTTGATATCTTTGTCCACACCTCCTCCGTTCTGGCCACCAACTCCACTGGAACCGACTGCCTCGCACTGTGCTCACGCACCGCGCAAAACAGAAGTATGCTGTGTTGTAAAGGCGTCTACTCACGGAATTTCAGTAGTGCAACTCGACTCGCCCATAGAGTCTGTCTGCGTAACTACCGCCGTTTTGGAACTTAGGGCTACTCTTGATCACTGCCAAGTGAGACTGGGAGGAGTCCAACACCGCCGATAACCTACAGAGGATGCATCCGTCCATGCTTCTGCTCTGAGCCGATGTGTTGTTGTGGTGTGTTTTGTTGAGATTGTGACAGTGTTGCACGTGGACATGTACACGTGTGTACACGCGGCGGTTCTGTCAAATGCTCGATTTCAGCGATGGTGTACAAGCTTTACAAGACTAGAATCTGAAGGATCAATTTACCAAGACTAGAGCTGCAGTATTGACAGAATGCATTGCATTATTGGCATGTTTCGCCGATAATTGTGTACGTCATCAGGAATTTCTCCGAATGTGATGCAGCACCATGACAGCTGGACTACAGCCAGCAGACACGCAGAAATATGGTCGAGCGCTTCCTGTTGTTATCGATCGCCCCCTTACTCAAAAAGTAAGTGAGTTATACCAATGGCTTTGTTAAAATTCACTCTTGTTGAATAAAGAGAGTACGTAGATTTGTTACACTCGTAAGAATATTTGCTTTGACGTACCACTTCTCGTATCTCCAAAGCCATAGAGTCCATGGCTCGTTTCATTACATCTACACCAACACCTGCTACATGTGATGATGCATTATCTAATCATTAATCTAGATCTAAAATAGATCCATTCGTTTATGTTTTCCTTGGTGGAATGCGATGGCAGTTAATGTTGCTCGTGTTTGACTAACCCTAACCCTCTACCAAAAGGGGATAATCGAAATATAATTGAGTAGCTTCGATTTTGCGACCACTGCGTTTAATCTCCTACGATGCAGCCTATGGAATTTCAATTTAAATGTTTCACCGCAACAAAAGATGTAGGGGCTCGTAAGGTCTGCGTTCGCATTTGTTTCGCACAGTTATGAGAAGTATTGGCGCCCATGAGCTCTTGTTGTAGCGTTAGCAACTACATGTATTTATCAGTAGTATTTCTACAGAATATCTACTCCAGCACTAAGGTCTCGCCCATTGAAGATAAGACTAATGCAGCTTTGTTGCAGATGCAGCGGACCCCAAAGTCTATCATCATTGCGCTGGATGTTCGAACGATGACTGCTGCTAAACCAAAACGTACCATACCTGTCCCAAGCTCCCATGCACTCTTTCCATCGACGAATGTTTGAGGCTTTGTTTGTTTGTGCACATAGTCTTGCCATAATTTCTCCTTTAGTCCAAAATAAAACGAAAGTGTCATCGCCTTCTTTGATATCATCAAATAGAAATAGGCTTGAACTGTCGCACGATGTCATCACATAGAGAAAGATTCACTTCGCATTCTTGTATGAAGCAATCAACGCCATTACTGTTCAAAGTGTCACAATCATCATTGCTGCCATCAAGTGTAAGTTGTACGATGTACAAGTGAATCATGTCGGCAGAAATAAAGAGTTGGAAAGTTGTTTGGACCAACATAACCACGAATTCTATGGTACCGCCTTCGGCAGCATCATCAGATATGCATATTTGAGATAATTTCTTGTTGATGCGACTTCTTTCCTTCGGATTTGACAGAATCGTCAATCATTTTCGTACATCATTATTATTGTGGAAATTGCGTGTCGGTTTTGTGGTAGTGAGCAGTGAGATCCGTGCCTGTTAACGTATAATGGCTAAAAGAGCGTTTTCCAGTAAATGAGCGAGGAAGAGTGTTGGTGAATTATAGGAGGTTGACAACTGCAATAATGAACAACTTTCTGGTCAGAACACAGTTCCGCAAATTTCTACTCATAAAACTCAATTTGCCTCGCTCGTGCAATTACGCCTATAGACTTTCTTTCCACTGAAATGGGGTTGTAGCCACAACGGGTCATCATATTACGAGCGCGTGCATAGCAGCGCGCTTTATGTTCAACTGGATAAATTATTTCTATTCCAGCGCCCAGAAGCGCAATGGTATACAAATACATTTTCCCTCATTGCGTTTCCGTCATCGTTGATCACTTTTGCGTCGTTTAACCTTTTCCATGATTCTGCGCCTAATCGATTTCGATTTCTTTTCCTCGACAACACTCGAATCAAGTTGCTGATCTGAATTAACTTGAGACAGTGTTTCCAAGATATCTACTAGATCAACTGTCGGTGATATCTCTTTACTCGTACTATATTGATCCGAGAGCTTCCGCTGTAACTCCTCATCAAGCACCTGTGTCATCAAATTTAGCAACGCATCAACATTGTACACACCTAGTCCACCCGCAGGTTTCCGCAATTCATTGATAACACCCAACGCAGTAACAATAGCAAACATGATAACACCAAAATACACACTTTGAACACGCAAGATATTATCACCGCCAATAATTTGAACGCCCGCCCCCAATACAGGGAAGGTGCTTAGCACAACAGCACCCAAGGAATATAACAAAAACATGTGAATTTCGGAAACTTTTTCTGTAAAGCACCCAATCGCTTGGCCCTAGCTTGACGGAGAGACCGCACCGTATCATATACCATACGTGGTTCACCTACACGTGGTATATTTGTTTTTGAAAATTGGTTAGGTTAATGGTATGATATGGTGTGTTATTGTTTAGGTGTTGTGTTATTTTTTGTTGTTACCGATGAAGAAAAAGGGTGTTTGTGCGGCAGGAAATGGTTAACGAAACAATCCTAAGGGTTGCGCATTCCGTGATTGTGCAACCTGCAACGATTACGAATTTTGAAATTTTTGTTGAGGCTATATTACTTCACGAAATTTTTGATAATAGGCTATATTACTTCACGAAATTTTTGATCTAGAAGAATCAATGCTACATTTTACCTCAATTTTCGAGGGACCACTTGGGCCACTTGAGCCACTTCAGTGAGTGGACTTCCTTACCTCATTTTCTGGTTATTGCGTGAAATCTGTGTACAATTTTTTTCTCATAAAGTTGTACATATCCAAGAAGACTTACTTTTTCCGAACTTTCGACTCCCCCCTAGCGGAGGGATGGTGTAGTGTGTGTACGTACATTTGGGACGGTGATGCTGTCCGTCCGTCCGAAAAACCCGGTGATTATGACATTGTGACCCGAATGTGCTTTCAAACTTCAATAAAAAGTGTTGTTCGGTTTTTGTGGGGGTTTGCTAATAAAAGTTTCGAGCCCGTCGACTGACATGTGTCATGTGTGGTATTTTTCTATGATGACTCAATATAGAATATTGTTATCTATGTATTCTCATATTTTTATTAATCTCTTTCATGTGTGTGTAAACCTTGTGCATGGTGATGCTGTCCGTCCAAAAAAGATACTTCGAACTTCGAAGTACTTCGTATGACCTAGTCTCATGTCTCATGTCTTCACTATCCAAAAGAGTTGATCGGGTTTTCTAATACGTTCCGAGTTCCGAGCCCGCCAACTGTATTTATTTTGTCAACTACGTACTCTTGTTGACTTTCTAATTACATGTACTCGATACTCGATAGCATTTTATCTATACTTTGTACATACATATATACGAACATATTTTTACTATGTTGTACAACAGTACTTTGAGCAAAAAATAAACATCTATATTTCGTATGAAAGAAAACACTATCCTCGCTCCATTCCCTGTTATATATAAAAAGAAAGAAAATACTACCTTCGCTTCGTTCCGTGTTCGCTTCTCTACCCTTGTTTGACCCCGAAACCGCTCAGCGTTCAAAACTATCTACGCCACTTTCTGAATTTTCTTTCATTATCTTTTTAGTTACACATATTTTATCAAAAACGTATTCGAATAATACTAAATCTTATCTTTCAGACTTTTTATTGCGCGAAATTTTCAAAGATGTTGTCCAACGATCATCACTTTCGCGACAATGATTATGACAATGTTCTTACTGAGATTCCATCAGGAAGCAATCACTCCAACATAGACCAGATGAGAGACTGGGTCGATCGACTTTCAAGCAGTAAAAGAACAGCTCGTCGAAACCGTTTTACTCAGCTGTGTAGAACCCGACATCAACCTGATATGGATAATCAAATCAATATGTCGATTCATCCAAACGTTACGTCGTGCTTGTCTGGATATGAAGAGTCAGCATTCGATGACGATTTTCGTGACCAAGTAAATAAATCGACTCCATTGGACGTGGCTGTGCGCCAAATGTCTCCTGCACATGTTTTAAATGCTATTGTGGTTCACCAGTACGGCGGAAGCAGAGGTTTTGAAGATAAAATGGGAATGCCGTTCCTTCATTACCTCATAAATGAGCTAAGGATCAGCCCGGAGTATGCTGAATTTCTTTTAGAAGATAAGTCGGGTCCATACGGGTGCCTGTCACCGAAGAAAACTGATGTTAATGGACAATCTGCATTGATTTGTTTGTGGAAAAACTTCACCCTACAATTTCACATTGACTTGAGTGACGCGACTGACTTCGATTGCAGATATCTTTCTAAATATACCTTTTTATTACAGAAACATATTTCTACAATAGAACGAAAACGGCTTGACAAGTATATTTTGAACTCTTGGACAAAATTTTATTCAGCTAATAACGATTAAAACCATATTGACAGTCTATGTTATTGCGTAATAATTTATTTAACATTCTCCAAATATATTATAATAATGTCGTGTACTTGCTGTAAAGCTCTAAATCTAACGCATCATCGCAAGAATGGCTCATTACAGATTCTGACGTCGGAAGAGGGGACAAAAACATTGATTTGGTCATGTGGCTTCGCTATAAATCTCGGAAAATTGAACTCGATTCGAGATTCCTCATTTTCGGATTCGTATGCAAAAATGAAGACAGAATTCGGTCTTTTCCATCAACCAAGAGTTTTTCGGAAGATATTGGAATAAAGGCGACCGATCAAAATATTTGGATTCCACGGTAATGCAGTCTTGAGTTATGTGACACTTGGAAAGATTTCTGAGAGTTTGCAAACGACCGGCCCTGATCACTCACAGGATCGTTTGGTGGGGCATCGACTAAATTAATGCTAGATTGGCACTCGTACCCAATCTTTGACAGGGCCTCCTAAAGGCATTTAGTCCTAGGCTAGAATTAGAAAAGCTAGACTAGCAAATTAACATTAGTTCTGGCTAGTATTACAGTAATCACTGCCTAGCACAAATTGCCTGACACAAACTAGATGGATTTTCGAACTTAATGATGAGCATTGGGATTTGAATACATTGTGAGGGTTAAATTTGAACCATAAGGTTTTGTCATGATCAGTCGGAAGTAAGTACAAGAAAAGGATATATCTAATAAAATCATTGAATTTCTGACTTCCAAAGTCGAATTGTCCCATCTTCACTTCCAGATGCGAAGGAAGCGCCATCTGGCGAATATCTCAAACACCGAATTGGTCCATGATGGCCTTTCAAGCACGAAAGTTCGTCTCCCGACGCCGAGTCAAAAACTCGTACCCATAAGTCGCTGCCTCCAGCAATAAATTTTGTTCCATTAGGATGAAGAGATGCCCCACCTGCAATTAGTTGTTCAATAAAAGTATAAACGAGATGAAAAATGTTTCAGAAAAAGTAATGAAAATGCGTACCTTCATCGCGAAAATGAATAGGCATATCGAATCTAGAGAGAACCTCATAGGTCTCCAAGTTGAAAAGGCACACCTTTCCCCCCGCGGCAGATATTAATATATTATTTCCATCTTGGGTTTCCTTCAACTCCATATCTCGTACCTCGGAATCGCCATCGACGCTGAACGCAATTGTAGTGCTACCTCTTTCAATATCCCAAACACGAACGGTGCCATCTGATCCCGATGCAAGAACCTTATCGTTGCCATACCAAAGACATTTTGTAATTATATATTTAGACTTTTTTCCACTCGATTCTTCTACCCGAAATTTATGAATCGGTTCAATTGCTTTCTTATTCTGCGATTTCGCGCATTCAACCAAGTCATATATCCTAAGCAAACCTTCATGTCCACCAGTAGCGAGGAACTTCGAGTCGGGAGAAAAGTCAACAGTTTTAACTATATGCTCGTGAGGAAGTTGACAAAGATTTTGACCAGTTATTGCATCCCATACGCGGACAGAAAAGTCACCACTTGCAGTAGCAGCAAGGTAACCCATAGGATCCAGCTTGGCACTGTGCACAGCCCCCTATTCCAAAATCGCAGTTGGTTTTCAGCATCAGGCTCACAAGAAATGACATGGAGGGATAATATATTCATCAAACGAGGTCATTCAAACTCTTTCTCATACAATATGGAACACTTACATTGTGACCCATAAACGTACCATGCCAATCGCCCGTGGAACCGTCACGAAGCATCGGCATCTTGTCATGGCACGCACTTATCAAGAAATTCCTTTTCTCCTCCTCTGTGTCTATCGCACAAAACTGAAGTTCTGCCAAGGGACGCGTATGTCCTGGGCATACGATTGGAACTTGCCTACGTTGTTCGATCGAGGTCATTGTGTTGGTTACTGGTGTGCATGTAACCTTGCAATTGTCAAAAGTTTTAGATAGTGTGTGTTTGTTGTACGTTATACTCGTGGTGTACAGTGTTTGGGTATGGGTATGGGTGTTTGATTGTCTGAAAAATTGTCATACGACATACGACATACGACGCCGGAAAAATACAATTTTACCTGTTATTACTAAAGTAGCTATACATATCTCGAACTTGTGGAGTGTGGAAGCTGTTGATCTTGATCTGGAGCATCTGGAAAAAAGATGAAGGAAGAGATACGAGGATCCAACAACAACAACATAATCACACACGAACACACACATAAACTCGCGACACTCTTACGACTCGTATACCCATTGAAGAATACACACACGAATAACCCCTTGTTTGTGAACGCCTGTCAACCATTTCTTTTTCATTGCTCCAGACAACTCACCACCCTATCTATTCAAGAGAAAGAATAAAAGTGAACGAACGTGATATCACCGGTACTAAGAGCACGTAATATATACCATGCCCATGTCTGCTGCGAAAAAGTTTTGGTTCTATATCTTTCTCGTAACACAATTGCGTCTATCGGGATCGTTTTCATTGCCACATGTTACAACTTTCCGGTTGAGAAGTTTGAGTTATCGAAGTTTTAATAGCAGGAGAATAATTAATGTTCGAGAACATCAGACGAACTCTTTCGTGTTGCGAGCGGCATTAGAGGAACGTCAAGATGAGCGACAGCGAGAAATTGACAATTTAAAATTTCAGGCTCAGTGTACAAGACTTGAAGCAGATAAGATGTCGGTACTGTTGATATTGGACAAGATTGAAAAACTGGGGAAAAAGGTTTCCTCCAAGAGCAATATATCTCCGGATGAGAAGGATGCAATACTCTCACAGATAAATCATTTTCGAAAAAGTCTAAACTGAAGAGGAATAGAGGGTTACCTCAACTACCAATATAGTGGGAATGTGTAACGATAGAAGATCTACTCAATACATTTAATAAGCACTATAATACGAAAATTGATGAGATACATTGTATTGCCAGGTCTCTTCTTTTCTATCGTCCGTCCGTCTGTCCACTACAAAGTCTTGTACCATAACCGACATAAGTCCAACTTAGTGTAAGAAAGTCATCATCGGTACCAACGCGCACCTTCCCCTCGTTGAACTTTACATGTCTCACATATCTCTCTCACATCATTCATTCATCATCTTTCTAAAGCTCAAGATTCAGAGAGGATAGTTGTGAAGTAGAGGAGTACGTTGTGTAATTAAGTTCCTATTGCATACTCGAACACTTTTTTGTGTGGGGGAGAATAGTCTGCATTATATTTCAAACGTAAGAGAGATTATATTTGTTCGAATGTCAATTTAAAAGAAAGCATCTACGTACCGAGTTCGAATTATCCGCAACCTCGTTATTGGATTGTATATATTTTTAAAAATGAAAAGAAAGAGCATCATGAAGAGTTTTCTTCCATATAAATCACTGCGTTTTTTCCTGTGTATATTATACATTATGGTTGGGTCATGCCTATCGTTGGTTCCCCATATTCCATTGCTGCCGTTTTCTCGATGCAGTAAGATGATGTTACCAGTGCAGAGGCGTAGGCCAGTGTTTATGGAAAAGAGCCTGTTGAGAATGACATTGGACGAAATGGAATCTCCAGTAGTGGGATTGAGCGAAGCGGAGAAAATGAAGCAACAAGCAAAGCGTATGCGGCTAGAGGCAGAAGAATTAAGTATCAATTTGACAATGAAGAAGATCCAGGATTTAGAAGATAAATTGGGTTCGGCATCCATAAGTTCAGAAGATGCTACTGCTGCGAGGCTACAAATCGATCAGTTAACGCGTTCCTTGAGTAGGTCTAAAAAATCCGATTCCCAGACGACAAAGGTTCCTGGAGAAATATCAGATGCTGCCAACGTAGATGTAGACAACAATTCTGTTGCAGTAGAAACAATAGTAAATACGAAGGAAATTGATGAAGAAATAATAGCAAGTGCAATTGACTCGTGGAAAGTGCTGTCACCAATTGAAAAGAGAGTCAGGGCTTTGTTTTTGAAAGCTTCTGATTTGGAAGTGGAAGAAGCGGAGACTTTTATTCGCACTGTATGGGACAGAAATGAAATATCACAAGACGCGTTAAAGGATCCAGATATGGTAGCTTGGGATTTGACTGCTGTTGCAGAAGATGACGCCCTAAGATATAAAGATTTAACGGACGATGAATTGCGAATACAGTTGAGCGGTTCAATAGAGATTTTCTATGAGATTCTTGAATACGAAAGAGCCAAGGAACGAGATGAGGTTACAGATGAAATGGCAACTGGTGTTCTTGAAAAGATTTTCTCATCCGCCATGAAAGATGAACTTCGAAGGCAGGGTGTACGTGAGGAGGATATCGGTAAGTTTCATAAGAGAACTTTATTTCCGAGATACGATCATATAGCCGTCACCGTCACTAAATGACATACAGATACCTGGACAGATATGAAGATGCAGCGTGTATTGAATCTTATACCCGATTCTACGCTCTTCTCGGCTCCTAGTGATGATTCCATAGAATGTTTTTTTAAAATGGTTACAGACTCTGACGTCTTTAACCCTACTAATAGGCCAGAAAAAGTTCCTGGAGGGTTCATTATTAGAGGGCATGCTAAAACAAATGGTGACGATTTAATTTCGAATCTCGACGAATTGATTGCTTCTTCTGAGATAGCAAACAAGATTCAATTTTTTTACGTATTAGATCCTATTGAAAAAAGTGAAGAGGAGCTTGATCGAATTGGTATGCAAATTGGTTTGGGAGATGCGTCATTTGACGATTTGGAATGCCCATTGCTGTTAGTAACTGGCCCCGACATCACACCAGATGAAAATGAATTACAAGGGGTTGCGAATTTTCTCGGTCTCGGCAATATTATATACTTTTGTTTGACGTCATTTGGCGAAGTAGGATCACTATCAGGTGAAAATGTTGTTTCTTTGTTACTGCCCATCATTTGTTTGCAACTGATACATGACCTTGGGCATCGCATTATTGCTGTACTAACTGGAGTAAGTCTATGTCTACCAAATTTTGCACCTACGAAATTTTCTTATCTGTGTTTGTAAAAATGCAGACGGAAATATCGCTGCCATACCTTATTCCCGGTGGAGGTATCGGATCCTACGGGACAATTATAGATTTGCAATCACCTCCAAGGAACCGATCAGCCCTATTTGATCTCGCTGTGAGTGGCCCTTTAGTAGGAATCATATCCTCAATTTTATTATTATTTGCAGGGCTACTTCGGGGCAGCACATCGACCGATGTTACAAACTTTCCTTCGGTGTCAATAGAGTTTTTACGATCAAGTTCGCTGGTGAGTCACGTGTTGAGACGTACATGAATTTTTTTTCCTATGTTTTACACATATGCTTTACTCTATATCCGCAAATTTAAATCTCGAACAGGCCAGTGAAATTGTATCAAAGTTTATGGGAGGAGATTTATTCTTTACGGGGCAATCTGCTGACACCTTTATCCATGTACATCCATGGGTAGTGAGTGCATATCTTGGGATTATTATTAATGGAATAAATTTTTTACCCCTCAAAGTTACAGATGGGGGACGTATGCTGCAAGCAGCGCTTGGAAGAACATACTCTAAACTGCCTGAAGCTATTGCATTCTTATGTTTGTTCTTGGCAGGTTTTTTTGGAAAGGACGAGATGAATATACTGGTCGTTTATGCGTTCTTCGTATCGTTTGCATTAGAAGAAAAAGATCTACCTTGCAGAAATGAAGTTGATGACATTGGAATTGGGCGAAGCATGTTTAGCATATTTGCTATCTTCGTAGCAGCTTTGGCATTAACACCTTTGGCTTCATAACACACACTAGAATTATCTAAGTTTTCTATTTGTTTTGTAATAGGTGAGCAAATAAGAAGAAGTATCTGTCATAATCATGCGCGACTGAGAATTCATGGTCATACTCATACTTGAATTGGTTGCTAAATAGCTGACGAATCGCAATGAGTAGCAAATCCTTAAATATTCAATCTCGTTTTGTTTCTTAATTCTTTTTGCAATATTCTTGGAAATATCAGCTTAGGAGTACTGAACCTTGTGACGATTGAAGTAAAAATCTAAATACTAATAGATCTTCGGTGTTTACCAGCATTAACTAGTTTAATTTTTCTATTTTTCTGTGTGCGCGACTGAGAATTCACGGCTAGACACGAACTTACATCGGTTTCTACATGAATCAGATAAACTTCTTCGAACATTATTTTATCTCCTATGGCTTCGCGGTTCATTTAGGTATCATTTTCGGAAATGGCAACTCAGCAGTGGTGATTACCCCTCTAATGATTGAAGTAAAACAAGGACTACATAGACACTACCACTTCTTCGGTGTGCCCATGAATAAGCTAAGGTGACTTCTATTGGAGAGCACCTCTGGTTACACTTGAAGAAATTCAATTGATAAATATGGAGCAATTTTTCGAAATCTATTTGTACAAAACTTTTCAACTGTTTTAATTTAGAATCCAGTCGAGAAAGAACCCGGAATAGGGATTGTGCATTCTTGATTTACTGGTGATGCAATAGTTCCTGGCACTTCTTCTCCTTTCGTCGTCAAAGTGGTATTCATCTGATCCTTAACGCAATCTTCGCTGGGTTTTACGACCTCTTTGTCTTGCAAAGTCCGTTTCTGATCTTTTTCTCCATCTTCATCGGGTAAATTCTCCAATTCATTGTCAATTACATCTTCAATTCCTTTCAACTTCTTTTCTGCATTTTGTTCTTCTTCCAATTCATTCTCAACAGCATCGTGCTGGGCTTTAGATCCGTCAATATCATCCTTCGTTTTGTCATTATCTCCAAATATAGTTGCCTGCTTATCTTTCGAGTCGGAATTAATGTTCTCTTCCTGATTAGCATGGTCGTAGTCAATGTTGATTTTTTTCAATTCTAACAGATCTTCGCTCTCCTCTCTAACCAAATTACCAACGCATTGTGCATCTCCAAGGCATGCAGTTAGTGGAGCGACTCCTTTCCTCCAAAGAGAATTTTGACTGGGAGCTATTTCACATCCAGTCTTAGTGACAAGAAATTCGTGAGAAAGATCCGAGACATCAGAACCTTTTCTTTGCAAACAGAGATACATTTCCTACAAATTGATTTTACAGAAGGTAAGAAGACCCTTGAAAAGCATATACAATACCGCAATAATAAAGTCAACTTACGTCACAATCAAATGATTTCGGCTTCTCGATGAAAGCTGGTATTTTATGCTCACATGCTGCTATAGCTTGCTGATTTTTTCTATTTTGTACCACCTTGTTTCCTCTCTCAAGATCTTCATGAGCGTTTGTGAGAGCGCGCCTTCGATCGACCCTTGTACTCGCACTTTGTTCAGATCGTTTTTGAATGAAGATAAAAACCGCCAACAGTGCAAGAAACCCAGAAAGTCCTCCAACAATAATGTAAATTTCTTTTTCTGTTAATCCATCTTCACCGAAATTACGCGAAGCTGCGATGCCACTTTCGGCGTTAGCATTTGACACTCCTTCAATTGGCAAATATTCCAAGTTTTCAAATAATTCGATTCGGTCTTTTAAATTATGAATATACAAATTGAAATCGACAGCGAAGCCCATAAGGACAATTTCTTCAAATGATAAGGGAGTTTTCAAATATTCTCTCCAATAACGTAGTTCGCCGAAAAGCTCTATATTTACATCCAGGTACCTACCACCCAAATTCTGTCCGACAACTCTCACGGATGTTAGTGTTACATTTGTTGGAGCGACGTTTGATTTTGTCTCGTCTACAAATTGAAAGGTAATATTTTCGAATTCCTGTAACTCATTAACATTCATCGTTCGATCGATTTCCTCGAAGCGCATTGTCGTTATAGCTACTTTTTCCTCTGCTACAATTAAACTTTCGCTGGGTTGAGCGCTTGGTTGAGTGCTTGGTTGAGTGCTTGGTTGAGCGCTTGGTATAGTACTTGGCTGAGTGCTTGGCTGAGTGCTTGGTTGAGTGCTTGGTAAAACACTGGGATGGGTGCTGGGCTCAATAGTGGGTTGGTACCTTGGTAAATTGCTCGGTTTTTTGGTTGGGTAAACTGATTGGTACACACTTGAAGATGTAGTAGGTTGAAAGGAAGGAACATTGGAAGGTCTCGATGAAAAATTATTTGATGGAGCTGATGATGATTCCAATGATGGGTTAATGGACAACATGTTAGAAGGCTTCAATTCCAATACCTCCGTGTGAGAAGGGGCTATCGAATTTAATCTTGACGACGGCAACGATGACGGGGACTCCACCGGTAGGACCGAAGGAAAGGAACTGTCAAATATGGATGGAGTAGAACTTGGAGTTTGTGTTGGTATCCATGTTAAAGTTGGCATTGTGCTCGGCGTGGTACTCGGATATGCGCTCGGAATGGTAGTAGGGTTTGTGCTTGGTGTCGCACTAGGTGTCGCACTAGGTGTCGCACTAGGTGTCACACTAGGTGTCGCACTAGGTGTCGATGTGATGTTCGGGATAAAACTTGCTGTTCCACTCGGGTATGCTCTTATGTGTTCAGCTGTAGTAGATACCATTGGCGTTATTGATGGTGAGTTTGTTATTGGAACAAAGTTCTGTATACCGAACAAGCTTTGATCGATAATTATTTCATTTCGAGCAATGTTATTTTTGATAAAGCGTAAGTCCGCGCTTATGGTCGGTATTATCGTCACTAGCAAAACCCAACTATGTTTCATTTTTCAATTTTGAAATCTTTATAGGTCTCCAACAATCCTTTCATAGATAACTTATTAAATAATAGCAAATACTGATTGTCTCTCATAGTCCTCGCTGAAAAAGTAGAGTTGCCTTTTGGGCGATTTCTCCCAAAATAAAGAAGTGAAAGGCGGCGTTCGACGATTGAATATTGACTGAGGTATATTTTCGCCCATTATTCATTTATTAATAATTATTTCTCCAACACACTTTCTTACTCCCTTTTGTTCATAAATAAATTCGCCGATATATATATTATATATCGATTGAAAACAATATGCTGCAGGCTGCAGACCTATTTAAATACATGTTGCACATGTACGTGTGTAAGTTACCCTGAGCGGAATAAGATAATATTCGAATTTAGTATCGCTCTAGTTAGAGCAGGAGGTATGACAGCCCTTAGGGGGACCCCGTTCGTCCCCATACGTCCATCAACATTCGTTCCGGCGGCTAAGACCCCTAATAAAAGTTCGTATGGGGTCATGCTTGTACCTGTGACCTGTGTAACC
>Ga0209092_10003208_pt1 | contig 14392 bp, 4 predicted proteins | sample FraStrMetagenome_FD_187446 | JGI IMG/M metagenome (GOLD analysis project Ga0209092, IMG submission 187446) | Marine eukaryotic phytoplankton communities from Arctic Ocean - Fram Strait ARC3M Metagenome (SPAdes) (version 2) | ecosystem: Environmental > Aquatic > Marine > Oceanic | place: Fram...
GCTTTCTTTACATACTAGGATGTATGGTTGTTGTTGTTGTTGTTGTTGCTGTATTGTTTAAAGAGTGTCCGGGCATTGTAGACTAAGACAGAACCCCTTCCAGCTCTTTCAGGTCTTATCATCCAGTCTCCCGCCGTACGTACCAGGTTCTACTAACCATGAAATCTATACTTCCTTTATCCAAGAATTTCATGATTGGTAGGGGTACGTACTTAGGGGTTCATTGGCCACGAGCGGTTCAGATCTACTCGGATGATAATTCCAGGGTCCGATAAAGAGACCACGGCTCACCGAAGCGGTGATCGTAAACCTTTCTCCGTCATGAATAAAGTTAGTGTATGTAAATTTTATTATTTGTGTACTTACCAATGGTGTCTTGGACTATCATTTGTAGTATGTTTGTATATATGTAATCCAAGGAAGTTCGAGTGCGGGTTCGCTAGATTTATGAATGGTTGTGATGTTTTATGTCGATCTCATTTGGGATATATAGTTGGGATAGGGGGGAGGAGTACAGGGAAGGGGGATCAGAGCAAGGTAAAAACTGTTTAGATTTTGTTTGGGTAGAATGAATAATAACCATTATATCTTATTTTGTTTTGTTTGTCCGTAATTTCCATTGTCTTTTTCTCAAAAATAAGTTGAATGTTACAGCATAATGGTATGCGTTTTGATTGTATGAAAGTATATCACAGTATCCTTATTGGAAATGAGGATACATTTTTGTGGAATCGATCTATAATAGGTCTGGGGTGATAGGGGATGTCCGTTGTCTGTGGTTTTTTGGTTTTTTCCCCTTTTTGTTTTTTGTTTTTTAATTGTCTTGATCTTGGAAATCTAAAACTTGGTTTTGAGTTATATAAGTGTTTTAGGTACACTTAACGTGAGATATGGGAGTTTTTTGTTGAAGTTGCTATGTTCTAGTCCAGGCTCCTCGAATGATGTATGTTGCTAAAGTAAGTCGGAAGGAGGAGGCAAAATCGGGGGAAAAAGTTGGTCTCGAATGTGTTGAGCAGGCTTCCGCGAAGAGGCAAGTGTAGATACCGCAATCATAGTTGTTTTGTTGTTGGGGGATGTCTTCCCTGCGTGATATTAACGACCAGTTATGTCTGTCCTCCCATGGAATTCCATTTGTGTTGGAGTATTCATCCCCCAGGTATCTTAGTGCAGCTTCCAGTATCTCTGAACCGTTATTGTTGAGGGAATCTAAAAGTTCAATTTCTTTTAGTTGAAAGCGGATAGATAAAATTGCCCAATGTGAATTTCCCATGTTTATGGGGATGATTAGAGTTTCCAGGATGAAGATGTTCCCATTGAAGTAACGGAGTGACCATCTTCTCACTCTGTTATAATTGTATCCTTCGGGGCCTAGAAGTTGGGTCATGAAGAAACTTTTGAAAAAGCCCACTCTTATATGGTTAGAGTTTTCAAATACTGATAATTCAGTATTTTTCTCTATAAGTTTCATTGCCATATGAATAACTTCGTCATTTAGCCATCTCCCTGGTAATAAGCTACGAATGCTACCAACTGAGATGGTGTCTTGATCTATCCGTTGGATGATGTGGTTATTGTCGGTGAACTGGTTTAGGAAGGATGGGAGATTGAATGATTTTGTGCATTCATAGTGTGTTTTAGGTGTGATGGGAAGAGGAGAGTTGGTGGTATTCCTGTTTATTGATATGGGGGTAGTGAAGTTGCGGGGAGAGGATTTTTTGTAGGTTTTTTTGTTATGGTTAAAATTTATCCTGGTAGGGGAGGGGACATAATGAAGTTCTCTGGGAGGGGTAGCAAGGATCTGTATTGAAGAAAACTCGGCATTTGTATTGGGGCGAGAGTAAATGGAATTTGCATGTCGTTGTGGAATAGGGATGGTATTGTGAAGAGTGTTTGTTGGGAGGTCCGTAAAGGATAGTGGTTTGGTGGAAATGGGTGGGGTATGTTTTGTATGAGTGGTTATGGGATTCGATGAGTTAGGGTGTGTATCAGATAATGGATTTGAAGGGTTTTTTTTAATCTTTTTAATAGAATGCGGTGGTGAATTTCTATTCTGAGTTAAAAAATTAAATTTTAGGACATCTTTCCCTTTTTTTTGTTTCTTTTTTGTAAGGTATGCCCTTTTTTTAGAAGTTGATAATTTTCTTTTTCTGGTAGGTTTAATGTTGGATAAAGGGGTGTTTCGGGAGGTAGGATTGTCTTTGCAGGCGGTTTGGAGTAAGGAGTTAGACAGAAGGTGTGAAGGGGTCCATGAAGTCTGATTTTGGTTGATGAGTAAATGTGCAGTTTCTCTGCACAAATGTGGGATAAGGTCGTGGCTTGTGATTGGAAAGTTGCATATTTCCGTGGTCACCATATCTAAAAGGGGAATTTGTAAGCGTAGGCCCAAAATAAGCATCATGGAAGCGGTAATTACACGGGCTCCGCATTCTTTTTCCAATAGGTTAACACATGGTGGAGAATACCATTTAATTTTCGTATTGAAATATGTGCACGATTCTATGATATTAGTGGCTTCGTTAATTGGGATAGTTGAGTTGAATGTAGGTGTTTGTGGGGGGTAGTCGATGATCCAACCTGTACAATTGTTTGATATAAGAGCGCAGTTGTTATTGTTTTTGTCGTCAACGTTTTTCAGTCCTTGCGAATGTCGTTTTTGTATTATGATAAGAGTCCATCTGCCGTGATGGAAAGGGCCAATGAAATAGGGGAATAGGTAAATTCCTGGATGTTTTTTCCTTGCTAAAGGATCCGTGAAATTTATATTGTCTGGGATTTCCGAAAGCTTAGATATTTTCCATGTATGTGAGAAGTTAAGCATGGTGGCATTTGCAAAGAATACGAGTGGGGGGGCTTTATTTTTTAGTTGTGCAATTGCGGCATTTAATGTTCCGCTTCTTAATATATTATTTGGGATGCGTAATAGGCTTGAAGATTTGTTACGAGAGGCGGTATTGCCAGCTTTGGGTAGTTCATTAGAGTCGTCTTTTTTAATGGTATTTGAGGTTAAAGATGGCTCAGAACGGGGGGGGTTGGTAGAAGGTCTATTAGGTTGTTTTGGTTTTACGTGGGTGTTGTTTGGTTCGCAGGCTTTGTTTATTTGATTCGTATTGGAATCAAGGTCGCAGAAGATTTTCCTTTTTATAGAATCTAAATCGATATATGGCTTCTTTAGTTTGGTTAGGTGGAAATTAGGGGAAGTTGATGTTGGATTTGTGGTATTATAAATATGTCTTGATTTGTTTGGAGGTTTCCTTTTGCTTAATCTTCTTAAATTTAGTAAGTTATCCCTGATAATAGGAGAGGTGGTTTCCTTCAGTAATGAATTCCATTTATCATTTCCAGTTCGTGGTGGTGAAGAATGGGATGGAAATATTTTATCTGATGTGTATGAGATAGCACTGTTAGAATTTAATATATATGTTGTGTCCTTGTTATATAGATTTTTGCTGATATGAAATAGTAGGCGACAGCAGTCACAGTTGGGACTATTTGTGTTAAGGCAGGTTTCGTCGTTTCTCGGTATAATTGTGTTTTTGGGAATATGAGGGATATTAGGAGCACTTCCCGGAGTTCGGGATGATGAATCTCTACAATATGAACAGCGGACTGTATAGTTGATGTCTAATGGTTGAGATAAGGCATTTGAAATCATATCGATTGCAAGTTTCGCAGGTTTTCTAGCGTTAGGCTTTATGCCTCTGCTTTTGTGTGGGATTATGTTTTCTGGGGTGAGCCAAGGTGGTTGGGCTCCGAAAAGTCTTAAACATAAATTTAGGAAGTTGCCAATTATTTTTTTATCATCATGATCGTTCATGAAAAGTTCAACTACTTTTAAGGTGTTTTGATTTTTGTCATCAGCTATATTTTTAAGGATCCAATTTTTCCGTCGGGTTGCAGTTTCTTCGTTCATGCATCTGCTGCATTTGGAGTGTGTTGCCTTAATTTTGTTTGGAGTTTTGCATTTATTGATGAAGGGGGAGTTAAGTGGCGGAGGTAGGCATGTTATTCCTTCGCACAATTTTGTTTCATCTTGAGTGATTTGGTCATCATCGAGGCTCGACAGGATTACTTTAGCTTTTTTGTTATTCATCATTATTTTTTTTATTTTGTATCTAGATCTTAAAGATTTTTCATGGTCTTCGTTGACCAATTTTATAGCCCTGTGCATGCCTATGGCTCTGGCTTTTGCCGCTGCCTTTATCCTGGCCCAAATAGTTGATGCGTTTTGTATAGCAGCTTTTTTGGTGGTGGCATCGCTCATGGATGAGCAAATTTCTCTAAAAAATTCCAATATTGTTTTTTCCAAGCTTTTTGGAAATATGCTTAGATTGATGCAATCAGTGGATCCCATATCCATGTCCTCTAATTCTCCGTCCCGTAGGGCAGTGCTAAGTCCTAGAATTGCTTGTAAAATCGGTATCTTTTTGCTAATTCCATCATTGATATTAGTAATGTTGAATTTTTTGCACCAGGCGTTGATGTTTAAGTAGTTGCCGTTATTATGTGTTTGGGTATCTGATGTTATATTGTGCAATCTAAGTTTGCCTGCTTCCTGATTGGAGCGTAGCAGAAGGTTTTTGTTGATCCTGTGACATAAATGTAATCCTGATTTAGGATTTCCAAGTTCGATGGCCAAATTAAAAAGGAGAAGAATTAAATCTTCAATTTTTTTATTGGCACCGTTTCTAAATTTTAACAGAGTTGGATTCTGGCAGAAACAAAAAAGGTGTCTTCTATTACCTCTTTTTAGGCCCTCTTCCTTTGAACTTATTTTTGTGAATTTCTGTTGATCACAGTACGGGCATGATAAAATGTGTTCGTAGTCACTTAATAATTTTTTTTCCCTCATTAAAGCAATGAACTTGTCTTGTGCCTTATCTGGGGTGATGTTTTCGTGGTTCATTATATTTAAAACAAGATATCCTTTTGATTTGTAACAGGATCTTGTATGTGATTTCGTCAAATTGGAGAGGAATTTTCTGTAGCTTGATTTTCTTCCTATATCTCTTGGTGAGATTGTGGAGAATTCTGCCATCCTGAAAAGAAGACCTTGATATTCCCGTTTGTGGATTCTTAGGATGCGTTCCTTTTCCAGCACATCAGAGATGAATTTGCATTGGTTTTTTTCAATCAACTCGCCATTGTATGTGAATGCGAATCTTAAATTTCCAAAGGGGAGTGAAGGATTCTCTGGGATAGAGAAAGTGTCCTCCGTAGTAGATAAGTTTTCGCATCGTTTGATCATTTTGGATGCCCCGATATCGGCCCAGTGATTTGCGTTTAGTAGTGCAAGGTTTGGGGTTATTGAAGGATATCTGGATTTAGGGTTGATTCGGAGGCCAGATTGGTCTAGCTGATGCGAATCTATTTCTAATATGCATCTTTTTTCATTTCCGTCCATGTACGAGGATTTCCAGTTCGAAATTTCTTCATTATCTATCCAATTGTTTTGGGCGACAATAAATTCTTTGTTTCTCAGTAAGAGGGAATCTCGTAATTTTACGTTGCTCGTATTGTAGTATTCAAGTTCCTCGTTCTTGATACTGGTCTTCTCAAATATGTTTGAGCAATTATTAGCTCTGGAAATAGCATTGTGTGCTCTTGTAATTAAGGTGGAACCTAAGCCGCCATATATGTTTCTTATTAGGTCCCTATCGGAATTGTATAAGTTGTCTCTTAAGTTAAGGATTCTTTTTCTAACCGGGTCTGAGTCCATTATGACTATGCGGGGTATGTTACTTATTAGTGATTCTTCTTCCATGCAAAAAGCTAGTAATTCTGCGTGGCCTATATCTGTTTTGATGGCTCCAAGTTTGTGAGGAAGTAAGGCTAATCTTTGTAAAATTGGAATGACAGCTCTGTTCCTCCATTCGCCCGATTGAATTGTCTCATCGTTCCTTATGTCCAGTAAGCACCAAGTCATGCATGCTGAAGCGATGTTAAGATTTTGTTTAGATTGTTTTAGTCCTCCGTCTGTAGCTATCACAAGGGGGCTTTTTGAGTTTAGAATCATGGTGAAGATTAGTCCATAGTCGTCCATGGGGACTGGGGAATCGTCTGTCCAAGTAACATGAGAATCAGGATCTAATTCTATTGTATTTCGGATTGAGTTCCAAATATCTTGAGATCTCCATGTTTGTTCCCGGTCAATGTCGTTGGCAAGGCAGGAGATGGAGTTCCAAGTATTGCTGCTGTTGGGATTAGTATCATGTAGGCTGTACTTCCATTCAATGCATTTGTATAAGTCTGTATTGTCTAAAAGCCATTTGGAATTGCAAAGGTCCCATATGTCATCAAGATGTTCAATATACGATAAGCGTTTTTTATCGTTTGTAGCATTTTTTAATAATTCTAAATTGTTCTCATTTTTGAATTTTATGAATGCATTTGCAAGGTGATGATATTTGCCCCCTATTACAAAGTCGCCCAGCATTGCATTACCTTTCCCCAAAAAATTTTCCTTTGTTTTACTAAAGTCTTCAAATCCAATGGGACGAAATTGTAATTTGTTGAGTAAGCCTTCAAGTAGATAATTAATTAGGCCATGCTTTTTGTCTCTCAGGAATAAGCCAAAATGACTTAGTTTTGTGATTGCGTCTCCTATGTGATTGTATGTAAGCGCATTTAGTCTGCTTCCAGTTTTTATGAATGATGATAGCCTTCCTCTAATAGATCTGCCATCTAATTCTTTTGAGTTCAGTGTTACTAATAGCTCTCTGCTTATTGCCTTCATATAAGTATCAACGAAGGAAAATATGCCATATCCAAACTTTTTTTCCGAAACAAAAATGTGTAAAGACATGTCGTGTATAGCTAATCCCTTCTGTTTCCGTAGAGTTTTAACCAAGTTTTTATCGCAATCTTGTAAGTGTTTGAAGTTGATATTGTTGGTAAGGGTGGCGAAGGAGTGTAAGGAATTGAGTAACATGTTGCAGCTGTATCTTTGGGGTCCATCATGAATATTTGTGAGTTTTAACTCAAGTATTTTGGTTTTTATGTTTTGTATGATTTTTTCCGAGGATTCAGCAGTATTTCCATTAGTAGACATGGTCAAACCTAAATGTTTTATGTTTTCGAATTCTGATTTCGTTTTTATGACTATAAAGTTGTTTTCATCATATGTGATTTGAATGGGTTCATGATAGTTTGGATCAATTTTATGTGCTTCCTTCGCATTCAAATATAGAATTATTTGCATATTTTCTTTAGTTGGCATGTCATCTTCAAAGCTCCATGCCGTGCTGTAGAATTTTATCATGGACAGAGCCACTCTTGCAGGAACATTAAATAAAAGAATGACACATTTAGATCCTTTCCTGCCCACTTTTGTGACAATAGAAAAATCCCCTGTATAATCAATCTTTTTTTGTATCATTCTTAATAAATCTTTTACGAGCGTCATCCATAAGAAGTCTTCATTGTCATCGCTATATCCGGCTTCACCAACTTCGACAATACCATCTTCCTCGTCGGTCGTGTGGAATTTGTAATTTGTATTGAATTCCGAAGCGGATTTCCACATGTCGTGTTTTTGTTTTATAATTAAGTTTGCGGCGCGAGGGGAATCGGGGTTACCCTGCTCGAGTCCGCATTCAAAGAAGGATTCTATTGTGCCTTTGCTCGTTTTTATGTACACTTTTTTGAAGCTCATACTTGATCCTTTAAACTCCACGAAGCCTTGCTTGGGGAAACCTGCATAGAGCATGGAGTTTAGAACGTTTTCTGGTGAAATGCGATCAAAAAACTTTTCTTCATCCTCCATTATGTGGGCGCATAATTTACCGGACTCAATGCAGTCTTCCCTGAGACATAATTCAACACTGACCATCATTTGACAACCTTTGCCAGGTCTATATGCCGTTACTGCTTCGTGAAGGATATTGGCTTTTTCCGTAGCTGCTGAAGTAACTTTGGCATATACTCCATTTAAAAAACAGAAGAAGTCATCGCATATGGAGAGAGGTCTATATTCGTTTGGTTTATTTGGTTTTGGGATCGGGTATCTAGTTAGTTCTTTTATGCATTTCGGAATGAATCTGGTGATCATAATTAATTTAGAAATGTTTAAAAGGGTTAATGTCCAATCTTTGTCAAATCTGCCAAGAATTGAAATATGAAAGTTATTATGTCTGGCTTTTGTAGGGATGCTTTTCATGGCTTTCCAGAAGTCTGTTTCTAATTGTGAGCCGGAAGGGTGTATGGTTCCTGTATTATTTATAAGAAAAAAAGGATAATTGAATTCTTTGTTGTGTTCTATTGGAGATGTGTACATTTTGGCGGTGTGCGATCCGTGGGCTTTCATGACGGCTTGAATAGTTTCTTCATTCATTTTATTGTATGGATTGACTAATTTTTTTACGTCTTCTCTCGTAATTATTCTTTCCGGTTTTTGGGTAACTCCTCTAATTCCAAGGGAACCTTCAGTAATTAAGGAAGCGAAAAAGCAATTTTCTTCAGCTTTTGATTTCGACATCCATTTTTCATGGTAAAGTTTGGTTGCTATAAGTTCTTCTTCCTCATTTACACAATTTCTCCATTCTTTAGTTGACTTGTCCCACATTGAGGTGTGAACAGAGGGATTATGCTTGGCCTTAGGTTTCATTATGTTGGTTAGCGATTTGAGGTTGTTGGATTCGCATGCATGATTCATTTTTCCATGTTTGTATGATTGTTGGGTCCATCTTAGGCTGTTTAAAATTTTATTCAATTCTTTGATTGATTTGTTAATATGTGAGGACATATCGTCCAAGGAGGATTTATCCGCAGTATTAATAAAGCCTGCCCAGTCTCTCAGTTCAAGGAGTATTTCTTTCCAGGAATTCGTGTTGTGTAGGGTATCCGGAAGTCCACCTGGATTGGCATTGTCTTGTGTGTCAAATTTAAAAATGTGTGAACATTGAATTCCTTTTAAAAGTGCATTAAAGTCTTCTATGTCGTCGTCTGTGGCTCCTTGTAAAAAATCCGCTCCCAAAAAATTTATCGTGGGGCCATACACTTTATCTGTGGGAACATCCCCGTTGTCCCTTGAGTGCTTTATTGCGTTAATATGATTGTCCCAAAAATCTTTATCTTTCATCAATTCTTCCAAGATTTCGACCATGAGTTTTTCAAGTTTATTTGAGTTTACTAGTTTTCTAATAGATGATTCTATGTTCATGAGATATGTAGAAGTATTGGGTTTATTTGATGATGATTTCCTATTGGTTTTCCATTTGTGTTTGTACCTATTGATTTTTTTTGAGGTGGGAGGGCCTTTGTTTAGGGTCATACAGTTATCACATTTTACTATGTTTTTGTTTTTGTTTTCTTGTGATGTTATGATTGAGCCGTCTAAACTTTCATACTTGTTAGGTCCTAAGTTGATAATCCTCCGAATATTGTTTTCTAGCTTGATTTCTGCGAGAATGTTTCGTAAGGATTGTATAAAGCGTTCCGTATGTTTTATTGCTAATCTGATTTTGGAAGTAACTGGCAAGGAAACTAGAGGCTTAGTGCAACCCTTCATTTTAAGTCTTGTCCTTTTCTTTTTCGCAGTGTGTAGTTCATTGACTTCCCTATCCAGTTTCATTTCCGCCATTATTTCCTCAATCGCGTGCTTGAAGTTTAGAGTTATTTCTTCGATTGCAGTAGCGTGGCCCTCGTCTATTTTAATTAGTCTGTTGTCCTGGCCATTTCGATTTGTAGAGATGCCTAAATTGAAAAGGTCCTTGAATAGATTTTTAATTTTCCTGTCTATTGGGATTTTTAGTTCATTGGACCATTTGCTGCTCGGGCAAGTCAATGCGCGGATACGATCAAAAAGTTTTTTTTGTATAAGTAAGCGTTCGCATTTGAATTTGTTTTCGTCAAACGTTAAATCATGGTCATTGTTTTCTGAGCACGAAAGGGGAATGTTTGCAATGTTGGAAAAAGCAAATTCCATTTTCGATAGTGTTTGTCTGTTTTCATTAGGCTCCCTTCTGGTGAGTTTCATTGTCAGTAAGGAATGATCTGAGGAGAAAAAATGATGGCCTAGTTCTTTTTCAATGGAGCCTTCGCAGTTCCAATCATCCCATGTGTCCTTCGTAGGTACCAAAATGTGATCTATACCTCTCGCTCCAAGATTACCTGTTCTAGTCCAATAAGGTAGATTGTTGGAAGCGCAGTTGTCTCTAACTATGGAAGTGTAGGTATTAGCGAATTGAGCCAATATACCGTTTTCATCCATATCTTTGCGAAAATTCCCCAAATTATCTAAGTTGGTGGTAGTCCAAGTTTCTTGGAAATCTCCCATCATGACAATAAAAATCTGAGGGTATCTTTTCCTCCATTTGTTAAAAATTGCATTGATTTTCTTTGTTGTTTCCTGTCGTATTTTCGTTTTGCTATTACCATCCGCAAGAATAGAGTCCCCAGTTGTTATGGCATAAATACTGATAATGCCAATAATTTGAGAGTGGGAGAGTTGAAATGGGATAGCTACAATTCTGCCGTCTTGGTATATTTGAATCTGTTCGATATTTCTACCCCCCCATTTTTCTTCGTCAAAAATCAATATTTGGTATTTCGATTCGAATGATTTAAACCTTGCAGATTCTAGGTCTGCAATTCTATACGTGCTCCACGATTTGTTTTGAGTAACGTTAGAGCTAAAAGGTTCCTGGATACCTAATAGAGTAAAGTTCCCTCGAAGCATTAGTTCTGCCACGGTTTCATGATTATAGTGCTTATTTATGTTAAAACACCCAATTCTGTCAATTTCGAAAGGAGATGGACCAGAAGTGTCGATCGAACTTGATGGGATTGGTTTTATAGGTAATGAATTAGGAGTGGGAATATTAAGATTCTTAGGACCTTTAGGTGAATCAGGACTATGTATGATAGAAGGAGCCGGGGGGCATGTGGCTTCACTGTCTTCGCTAAGGGAGGGGATCGAAGCAGAGGATGATGATGTATATGAATATGAGTCCCAAGAATTGAGGGATTGGATAGAATTTGAAAAAGAATCATTGTTTGAATCTAAGCTGTCACTATTTTTCCAAGAATAGTCAGATTCAGAAAAATTGTCCAAGATATTGGAGTCCTCAGTGTTATCGTTAGATAAGTACTCAAACGACATATGACTACCCATATTGTCTATGGATTTTCTGGGTGGAGTGTCTTTATTTGACAATATATTTGATGGCTCTCTAAAAGTTACTCCTGAGGACTTCCCATTCGTAATTGATTCATCATCGCTATCTAAGTATTCAAAGGACATGTCGCTATTAGGAGATAGGCTTCTTTCCGTATTTCCACGAATTTCGTTGGTTAAATTCGGCATGGTTAAAATATGATTGTTGATTTTCTTTTAATGATTGAAAATAGAGGACAAATCTAGATCTATATCTAAAATATCACTATTGAAGTCAATTTCTATTTCTGGGAGCAATTCGGGAATTGAGAAGGTTGAATGAGACAGATTGGAATTTGGTGTTATGGTAGATATATCGTCAGCGGAAGATGGAGTTGTTTCCTCCTTAAATAAAACGAAGGTTTGGATGGATCGGTTTGATGATTGCAGTTCAGTCTCTGTTTCTGTTTGGTAGTTGTGTAGGCCCTGGGTTATGTAAATGAATTCTTGATCTGTTAGACTTCGAGATAAATTAAATTCTCTTTCGAAGTATATTTTAAAAGAAGCGTGTGTAGTTGTATAAAATTCTTTTAGGGCAATGCCTAAGATGGGGGATTGATTACAACTTTGTACAATTTCTTCAGTTGTTTCTATGCAGATCAATTTATTATGTGAAAGGTAGTCTATGCTTTTTGCAAGGTTGATCACTAGTGATAACGATACAACGATTTTTTCTGCGGCTTTGTTTAAGGGGATATGGTTGTCCGATAAGAGGAGGTCTTTATGGATTAGTTTTTGTTCGATACAAAAATTAAAGAATGCAGTGTATTCGCTGTTCGCTTGCAGTCTATATCTGGTCCACAACTCCACTGCTTCTTGTTCGAAGAAGTTGATTGAAGGTATGTAGGTTAATGTAGAAATAGCTGCCGGGAATCTTTGAAGTTGGAAGAAGAGGTATGCTAGTTTTGGATCCTGCACGAACGCCTTCAATAGTTTTGGGGCTGGATTGAAAAAAGAAGGGATTGATTCCAAGATTGACATATAATATAGGTTAGTTATTTTTAATCTTAGAAGAAGGTGGTGCTAAAATTCAAAAGCAAATTAATTGCTTTTCTCTGATGTTGTAGTCCGTTAGATTGATGAAGATGATAGCAAAATTCTTTGGATTTGATGTGGTGTGCTAGAATTCAGCCAGGTCCCCTAGATTGAACAAGTTAATATCCGCAAGAAAGTGTGTAGTGGAGATTCTAAGTTGTTTGTTGGAACTGATTAATTCCCGTATCCACGGATTCTCGGAAATGTGGCAATCTAGTAGTTCGTTGGCTACCTCGAGTACTCTTTCAATTTTGTAAATGGAGGAGGATAGTGGGTAATGCGTGGCTGTAAAGGTGAGCAGCCAATGATCTAGGTTATCCCTTTTTTGATTGTTTAGGATTGCTTGATAATAGACTGAAGCGTTATCCAAAAGCTTGCAGGAAACGATTTTGTGAAAAAGAGGATTGTGTTTTGCTTTGAGATGATTGATGAATTCCTCCCAGATGTTGGAGTAGATAATGGAGAGGAATTTATCTGAGCCAGGACAGCAGTATTTGATGATGGATTCTTCTATCAATAGGAGGAGTTCCTTAAAATATGTTGTTTTATGGTCACCTTCGTAGGAAAAGATTTTTGTTGTCCAGGAATGAATATTCTCTTCGTCAAGGATAATATTCATATGAGAATTTTAATTTCTTCTTCTTCTATTCCAGCGGGGGGCTAACTGCGAATTCCAGCGGGGGGCTAACTGCGGATTCCAACGGGGGGCTATTTGAGACCTCCAATGGGTTGCGGTGAGGGTTCTACGAGATGAAAGGGATTGAGTTTCTGTGTTGCTGATTCTATTTGCTACTTCTGCTATGGTATGTGTATTTTGGTAGTTTGGTTCGTTGCAGATAGTAAGATTGGAGGTAGGTATTCTCCTTCTAAACTTGCTGTGTTTGATGTAAGTGCAGTTTTCGCAAAAAGTACGAAGATCTTCGAGATTATTAATGTCAGCGTCCACAAAATCTCTATCGTAGTCAGAAAAAATATCTAAGGCTGCCTTGGAGATCTTGGGGTCCTTGATGATTTCCGTTTTAATGTATTCTTTCCTGATATCTGAGATGGATTCGATATCGCAGATGGAGTTAATAATGTAGATTAAATTATTAACGAAGGCGATTTGGGAGTGTCTTTTTTCCGCTAAGAATTCTCCGAATTCTTGGTGATCTTCTTCCCAGTTTGTCTCTTTGACGAGGTTTAGATTTGATAAGCAAAGGAAAATTTTAAAGAAGCGGTGTTTGATGATGCCTAACCAGTATTCAAATCTAAAGTTTGCTTCTTTTAAAAGTCTGATTTTATCTTGCGGTTCTAAGAGATTTCCTAGCAATTTAGCTCTTATCTCCTTAAGTAGAGCCTCCGAATTTCTTGAATCTCTAAAATTGTTGTTATTGAATTGTTGAATTTGATCGTGGAACGAATCAAAGGTTGGCATAAAAAGTTGTTGAAGTTTGAAATATAATTCTCTGTGAATAGGATTCACGGGACTTGATGGACCGTTAATAAGAAATGCAATGTGCGTATATCGTACTTCCGTTATATCCTTATAAGAGAATGACGTGCGTGTGAAAAACTTGGTTTCTAAGTATCTTGATTTTCTTGACAGCTGGCAGGAACTTAATTAGAGATGGCCGATTTTAATCGTAAAAGTTGGATCGGGATTTTTATGAGTTGAATCGGATGGAATCTTAAGGGTAATGCGCGGGAGATGGAATTAATTTCCAGACTGTAGATCTTCGTAAAGCTTAGTACTTGATGGACGAATGGAAAAAAGGTATCTTTTTGGCGGTAACTTTTATTGGAAAGGCAACGAAAATGGCGATTTTGGTATCTGATTGCGGTCGGAGGTAAGCTCTAAAAATGAATCTCCCAGGGGATTAAGATTCAATTACTCTACTGAGGTTGCAGGTAACTTTTCTTGAGTAACTTTGCGAAGTGTCGCTCGTGACAGTGGATTGGATGATCGAGAATGTGAGATCGGGATGATCGGAGAAGAGAATGGCCAAGAATTTATTGATAGCGGAATAACTTTCGATTTGTTCAATGGATTTTTCTGAAACTTCACAGTCTGTCTCGTCTATAAAAAAGGAAACCAAAGTGATGTTGAATGTGAAAATTGGGGATCGGTAGCTTAGGATGTGCCGTCGATGTGATTTTTCGCCATGGATGGGGGTTGAAATTCCTTAGCGCGTAATTTTTTTCTATTCAACTTAAAAGCGGAAT
>Ga0209092_10003209_pt1 | contig 14390 bp, 17 predicted proteins | sample FraStrMetagenome_FD_187446 | JGI IMG/M metagenome (GOLD analysis project Ga0209092, IMG submission 187446) | Marine eukaryotic phytoplankton communities from Arctic Ocean - Fram Strait ARC3M Metagenome (SPAdes) (version 2) | ecosystem: Environmental > Aquatic > Marine > Oceanic | place: Fram...
AGCAGTCCTTAAAAGGACGGAGTAGGAAATAACGAACCTACTTGAACGTAATTGAGCGCAACACCATTCCAATCTATGATAAAAAGCGAGAAGGTACACTCACGTACTTTTGAGTGGCTCGAAGATAGTTTGAGAAGTAGCTCTGCCGCAGGATTATTAGAAGGAGCAGATAGCTCCATGACAGCAGTTGGGCAACCTACTACTCGCTCTAATACTACCCAGATTATCGGTGAGGCTTTCCAAGTATCGGCAACTTCTGATGCTGTGAAAACCCACGGTAGAGCGAAAGAAACCGCTTACAACCTCGCAAAAGTACTTAAGCAAGTTAAGCTCGACGTAGAAAAGTCGATGGTCGGTGTCTCGCAAGCGGCAGTAACTGGTTCAGCTTCAGCGGCTCGTAAGATGGCCTCTATTGATCAGCAGATTTCTACTACTGTAGATGCCGGAAGTAACAGCACAGATGCCCTTACCGAAGCCAAATTGCTAGAGTTAGGTCAGACTTGCTACACCAACGGTTCTGATCCTTCAGTACTAATGATCAAGCCTGCTGATTCTACTATCATTGCAGGATTCGCCTCTAGTTCTAACCGTCAGCGTGACTTAGCTGATAATAAGACTTTGGTGAACGCAATCGACGTACTAGTAACTTCATTCGGTACGTATCGAGTAGTTCTAAATCGTGAGTGTCTAGCAACCAATGCTTACCTCATCGATCCATCCATGTTTAAGCAAGCTGTACTACGTCCGTTTACTCGTACTCTATTAGCCAAGACAGGTGATAGTGATAAGCACATGGTCGTAGGTGAAGTATCTGTAAAGCATTCTCAGTTTGCAGATAGCGGCATGATCACTGGACTTTCTTGAGTCCAATAGGGCTTCCATAAGTCCTAGTTAGAAACTAGGGGGTGTTGCTAGAGATAAGGGTTTTGCTCTCCTTAACTTATCTTTGGCTTCACCCCCTTTTTATTTTTAAAGGAGCAGCTAATGTCAAATATTGAAAAAGATACTAAATTCCACGATACACAAAATAGAGTGCTGATGGATAACGATGAAAACAATTTCACTATCCAACACTCACAGCACATCCCTCAGTCATTCATAGACGATATTCGATACCAACGAGAGAACTCCCTTAACCGAAAGGAAGGCGAGTTTATGCGAGTTGCCTCAGTCCCAGTACAGGTACATGAGCAGTGGCTACGTGAAGGATTCGACATGATGAATGAGACTCCAAAGGCCATCTTAATGCGCCTTAAGCAACAAGACCTCAATGCCTTTATCACAACGAAAAAACAGGTATAAAACATGAACTATGGAAGTATCAGAACTCACTTCAAAGCGTTACTCAATCGCTCAGACATAACCGATGCACTGGCTGATACTTTCATTGATCAAGGTATTGGACGTATCCAACGCTCACTGAGAGTTCCGTCAATGGAGACTCAGCATACTTATAACTTTTCATCGCAAGCGACTAAAGTGGCTCTGCCTAGTAACTTCATGGAGGCGATAGACATCTACTACGGTAGCAGCGATCTGACGCGCCTACCGATGCGCGAGATGCAAGAGCTTTCCCAAGGCAACGAAACTGGTAGTCCTCAGTATTTTACAAGAGAAGGTGGCAGTTTCATTTTATACCCACAGCCGTCAAGTGGTAGCTTAGTATTAAATTACTATGCGTCTTTCGACGAGATGACTTCAGACTCAGAAGAAAATCTCTTAGCTCAGATAGCCCCAGATTTAATTATGTATGCGGCACTCACTTACGCCAGTGATTACTACTTAGATGAGCGTTCTAGCGTTTTTGACAATAAGTACATGACGTTCATGTCTGAAATACAAGAGCAAGCTAATGATCAGGAACTCACTGGCTCTATTCAAAGTATTCGTCCTTCTTACCGACTCTAGTGGATACCTAACAAATGGCAAAATCATCATTCTTCAGTGGTACTGGGGTCACCCCCACCGCTACTAATGCAATAGAAAGCTCTGTCTCAGATGCAGCAACTTCAGCCACAGAGGCAGCTACTTCAGCCACAGCGGCAGCAGCAAGTGCATCAGCGGCTACGCAAGATACTGCGGCAAATACAGCTTCAGCAGCAGCTAGTGAAGTTTCACGTTTAGCTTCAGAAGCGGCTAAAGTAATCGCTGTGAATGCACAGTCAGGCATAACAGCGGCACAGACAGCGGCTCAAGCCTCGCAAGACGCTGCGGCTAATAGTGCAGTGAATAGTTTAGCAAGTAGCGTGACTGCGGCAACCAAAGCCTCAGAAGCCGCGACATCAGCGACTAACTCAGCAACTTCAGAAAGTACTGCCGCGACAAGCGCAACCGCAAGTGAAGCCGCCAGAGTAGCCTCAGTTGCCGCCAAAACTGCGGCAGAACAGGCTAAGACTAATGCAGAAACGGCTGAGACTAATGCAGAAACTGCTGAGACTAACAGTGCAAGTAGTGCCGCAGCTTCAGCGAACTCAGCGACAGCTTCAGCTAACTCAGCGACTGCGAGTGCAGGCTCTTTAGCAGCCGTTGCAAACAGTGCTTCTACAGCGGCTACAAAAGCGGCTGAAGCATTAGCGTCACAGAATAGCGCGACAGTTAGTGCGTCAACTGCGTCAACTGCACGAACAGCGGCAGAGTCAGCGCGTGACACTGTGATTGCGAATATCGCAGGTTTTGACAACATCTATCTTGGAGCTAAGTCTTCAGTACCCACTGCGAATAATAGCGGTGGATCACTGGTCGAAGGTTCGCTGTACTACGATGATGTTGGGGATTCAATGAAAGTCTGGGACGGCACTGCTTGGCTAAATGCGTATGCCTCATTATCCGGTGCATTGATCGGATCAAATAATCTTAATGACTTGGCTAATGTAACGACCGCAAGAGCGAGCTTGGGGCTTGGTACGGCAGCGACTACAGATGCCAGTGCCTATGCAACAGCCTCTCAAGCTGACCAAACAGTTGTAATAACAGGCTCTGGTGCTGCGAGTGTTTCTGGCACTTACCCAAACTTTACGATTGGTAGTACAGACACGACATACACAGGAGGTTCTGGCCTATCGTTAATAGGTACTGAGTTCACTAACACATCGCCCGACCAAACAGTTGTACTAACAGGGGGAGGTACAACGACAGTCACTGGTACTTATCCTAATTTTACAATTTCTAGTAGCACTACGATACCGACAGGCAGTGTGTCAACTGCAACACTCTCGCCCGCTCTTGCGGAAACAATCACCGACCTCGAAGATGAAACTTTACTAAACTTAGGAGTATAGCCAAATGGCAGTACAAAACAGTAACTTTAACACCCTGATAACGGCTATCGACACCAAAGCACGGTCTTTGGCGGCCTCGACATCAGACCCCAAAGACCTTGTGTACCTTGGCAAAACCCTTGAGGCACTCAACGTCACAGCTACTGTGACAGATATCATCAACACAGGTGATACACAAGTAGGTCTTGTAACGACACAAGGCACTACTCAAGTTGGCAACGTCAACACTGCCGGTACTACTCAGCTTGCCATCGTTAATGCCGTTGCATTTCCGACCGGCACTACGACAGCCATAGATAAGACTCTTTTAAACAACGAGCATGTACTTGTTACCGCTGCTGGAAAAACGATGACGCTACCGACTGGTACAGCCGGTGGCTCTAAAGTGTTTATTACTGTAGGTGACTTTGTTAGCACTACTGTAGCTCCTGCAACTGGACAGAAGATTCAAGGTTTAGCCGCAAATACTACACTGGTACTAGACAAAGTTAACATCACTGTGCGGCTTCAGTACCACTCGGATGCCGCAGGATGGCGCATTTATTAAACAACAACATTACCAACAACTAATTTTTTTGGAGTAAACAACAAATGGCGAATTTAACTGATTTTTTCGCAACAAGCACTTCCGAGTTAGCATTGCCACTGGCAAGTGGTGCTCTAAAAGTAGCTAACGGAACTACCGAATATTCTTCAGGTTCTGATAGTAGTTTCTGGTCTAGAATAGGCTATGTCTCTTATGAGGGCGGTACACGCCATCTAAATACAAACGTGGGTGGGACTGGATGGATGACAGTTTGTGATCAAACAAGCGGTGGGGGATATTGTACGCATATTATATTCCCTTACCACACAGCCGGAGGTTACGAGTGTAGAATTACCGTTGATGGAATTGCTACAACTTACACTCTACCACCTATAGTCCAATACTACACCTTTATGTTTGGCTCAAGCACTACCGATACTTATGAGGGATTATCAGGCTCTGGTAATAGAACCGACATGCAGTACAAAGGGCCATGGGACGGTAAAATGGGTATAACAAACAAAAACGAAGCTATAAACCAAGGGCATTATTTACCGTATGAAACGTCTTTGAAAGTTGAGATGCGGTCGTCAACATCAAATTCGGGAGCTTGGATGACTGGTTCTTACCAGAGATATGCGGCAGTGCTTACTACACCAATGATAGGAGTAAATCGATAATGGAAATTATTGCATGGGATTTAACAACTAACACAGTAATTTCGCCAGAGCGTTTGCCTACTGTAGGTGAACACGCAAGGTTTGTTGAAGGTGAGCGAGTTTGGTTTGGTGAGTATCACCCACTCCCGACATTCACAGACCAAGAGATAGCTGAAGAACAAGCTAGAACTTGGAGAGATGAAGAGTTAGATGCCACAGATAAATCGGCTAACACACTTGACTGGCCGAACAGAACTAACATTCTGGCTTACAGAGTATTGTTGAGAGACTGGCCTTCTACGGAAGACTTTCCTGCTACACGACCGACTTTAGAGGGATAACGCGTGGCAACAGTGAAAGAAACTCTAATACGCCTAGACGCTCACGAAAAAGAGTGTCTAGTGCGTTACGAGGGCATCCAGAGACAACTTGAGTCTGGCTCGAAGAAATTCGACAGGCTTGAGCGGATGGTCTTAGCGATATACCCCTTCATATTAACTGCAATAGCATTCTCTAAATGGTACTAAAACATGGATTTCAAAAGTAAAGACGAGTGGTTAGACCTTCTATTCGTCATAGTTTTCGTCAGTGTACTTGGCAGTTGTGCTGTTTTTATAAAGTAAAAAGGAGAAAACTCATTGCAACAGGACACATTTAAATACTTCAAGATAGAAGACTTTGACTGCCAAGAAACTGGTGAGAACGAGATGTCACAGGGCTTCATTAGAAAGCTAGATTTACTCAGGGGAGCTTGCGGCTTCCCTTTTCATATCTCAAGTGGTTACAGATCGCCCGACCACAGTATCGAGAAACGTAAAGAAAATCCTGGCACTCACGCCCAAGGTATAGCCGCAGACATCTATGTCAGTGGTGGCCGCCAACGTATGCAGCTAGTACGTCACGCTACTGCACTAGGCTTCAACGGTATCGGGGTAGCAAAAACGTTTGTGCATGTCGATATCCGAGACGACAAAAGCGTCCTGTGGTGCTACTAATTTCTAAAAGAGGAAAAACTCATGTCAGACAACACCATTTCAATCCCTACGTGGGCGTTACCATTGGTGGTTTCTCTGTTTGTTGGTGCGATAAGTTACGGTGCGGCACAAGCTAATGCTGTCGCCACAACAGCAGACGTTAAACGTATAGAAGTCATCGTCAAAGAAACGGCTAAAGCTGCCCAAAAGAACGGACAGAGCCAAGCCGTCACAGAGACTAAAGTCGAGGCAATTGTTGAATCTCTAGCGAGGCAAGAGAAAATACAAGAGCAGACCAACGAGCAGATACAGGCGCTAGTACAAGCTCTGTTGGCTAAATAGAATGAAGATGGCGTTTGCGCTATTGTTTTTTCTTAACGGCAGTGTTGATGAAAGTAAGACTGTATACTACAAAAACCTACAATCCTGTAGATATATGTGCCAACAGCTTTCTCAAGCACAGCGTAACTATCAGCCCACGCAGTGTATCTGTAAGTTAGCGTGGGTAGAAAAAGAAACAAAGGTTTTGAGATGAACTTACTAGTTTTTGTACTCATAGTAATTACTAACGTCGAAGGGGAGGAGGTCAAAGAGGAGTTTGGCGCATGGAGAAGGGCTGACATGCACAAGTGCATCTATTTCTCTAGAAATCTAAGTACTCAGAACACTAGGGGCGGTGGAGGAATGGACAAGTGGAACAAAGCATTTAAGATACCCTTGACCGCTTTCTGCGAACCAAAATACGTTGACCCTAAAACTACAGAGGTATATCCGTAATGTTACAGAATCTAATAGCGCCAATCGCTAATCTAGCAGGCACATTCTTAAACAATAGAGCCGAAGAAAAACAAGCAAAGCACAAAGCCAAAATGAATGTGATTCAGAACGATGCCGATTGGGAATCTAAGATGGCTAATGCCTCGGCGAACTCTTATAAAGATGAGTTTTTTACTTTGATCCTTAGTGCGCCTATATTTTTCATTGGCTACGCAATTGCAGTAGATGATCCTACTGTGATTACCAGAGTCGAAGAAGGAATGATGGCTTTAACTAATCTCCCAGAGTGGTATCAATATCTTCTTTATATTGCGGTAAGTGCATCTTTTGGTATTCGAGGTGCTGACAAAATAATGAACATAAGGAACAACAAGAAATGAGCAAAGGCAGTTCTGTAAGACCGACCAACAAATCATCATACGATAAAAGCTATGATCGAATCTTTAAGCAAAAACCCCCCACAAAAACTAAGCAAAAAGCAACCAAAAAGTAGTCCGAAAAACTTTGTGTCCACCTAAATACGAAAGTAGTTGAAATCAAAGAAAACTCTATATATCCTTTGCGTCACTGGAGTCTCGCTCTGGTGTAAGTCATTGATTTTATTGCCCGGGTGGCGAAATTGGTAGACGCAACGGACTTAAAATCCGAAAGTCTATAAAAATCAAGCACTTAGGAGACGCAACGGACACATACGGTTGCTCTACTTTGTCATAATTTGACCTACATCTAGCAGTGTTACTCCTTAAACCAAGAGTTAAAGGAGAGTAAAATGACACATTTAAACGCTACACCTACAATCCTAGAGTTCACAAAAAGTAACTATAAGCGAATTTGGGATAAGCCCGACCACCGAAGTGAAAGCCTAAGTAAAATTAGGCACTTCTCCAAATGCATGGACTACTCTACTAGACCGATTACAGAGTATCGTCCTGCTCATATCTACGACTTCCTAGAACACAGGGAAGAAATCTTAGGCAATTCGCCTGCAACCCTCAATCGATACATTGCGGCTCTATCTAAAGTATTTAAATACTATGACGATGAGTTCCGCGCAGACATAGCCCCACGTTTAAAGTGGCGCAAAGAAGGCGGTGGTAGACCACGTTACTTCACAGTAGCCGAACAGGCACAGCTAAAAGAAATCCTTACCAATAGCCCTAATCCTTGGGCATGGGACTTTGTAGTCTTAGGTCTTAAGTCCGGTATGCGTAAAGGCGAAATCCTTGGGATAGGCCGTAGCAAACAGCAAGTTAAACCCAACAAACCCTACGGCAAAATAGCTGAAGACTACTCTAGCGTTCACTTGTTCCAAACAAAGAACGGCACAGAGAGGGTAGTCCCTTTACACAGAGAAGCCGTCACATCGCTAAAGGCTATGGAGTCTGAGCCGTCTAAGGTCTATGACCATCACAAGTTCTACAGAGAATGGGGTAGAGCAAGGGATGTCATTGCTTTTGATGATGAGACGTTTGTATTCCATGTTACGCGGCACACCGCAGCTACAACTTTAGCGAGTCTAGGGTTTAACACTGTGCAGATCGGCAGGATGCTTGGGCATAAGTCGTTGCAGACTACCATGAAGTACATTCATGAAAGTGATGAATCAAGTGTCAAAATGATTAATTCTTTATAGCTATAGACAAAAGGTGATTTACCAATGATATGTTGTATCTCGCCTTTTTTATGGTGTACAGTTATCCAAATGCGAATCAGAACCCCTCGCATTTGCATAATAATAAACAGAATAATCTACTAAGAAAAGGGCATAAAACAGGATAATCTTTTGTGTCCACCTAAATGATAATCTAAATGGGGAAACGTATGAATACACAAATGGAAACTTACTACTGGTCACTAGTGAGCCACACTGGTCGCTTCTTGACTTTACAAATGATCTGGTGGACAGGCCGAACCAAAATACAAGTGGGGGTGGCGCAATGCAATTACTAGACGAACAGCTACTACGAGAAAAGAAGATGAGCGACGATGGTTCAGCCCGATACTTGAACCGACAAGAGAAACACCACAACTTAAGTAACGCAGACAGTCACCAACAAGTGATTGTAGAGGCTGTAGAAACAGTAGCTACTGCGCTACGCAATTCTATAGTACAAGAGCAGACCAAAGGTAGAGGCCGTAAGCATCTATGGTGTACTCTGCTAGAAGACCTTGACGCTGATGCTCTAGCCTATATTGGCTTAAACGAGATGATGGATGCGGCAGGAACAAATGCGACATTGACAACTTGTGTAGTCAACATAGGTAAGCGAATTGAAACAGAAGTCTGGGCGAAAGAACTCAGTAAAGTCAGTAAGAAGTACGCTGCTGATATCCAAAAAGAAGTCACCAAAGAATTTACCTCTGAGTGGGAGAGACTAAGAGCCGTAAAGAGTCTAGCGTCTGAGAGAGGCTTCAGGCTTGCTCAGTGGGATAAGAAGAAATGTACTGTAGCGGCTATGCCTATCGTCAACACTATTCTTGGGTCTGCTAAAGTGTTCTACGTCCATGAAGAATATAGCAAAAACAACACTACAAGAAACATAAGAATCTTAGGTAACGTCCAAGATGCTTTAGCTAATCAGCTAGAAGCTCTATCGTGGCAACAGCCTATGTTTTCGGCTATGTTAATTAAGCCTAATCCGTGGTCGGCTATAGACACTGGTTGTTACATGGATGAGTCTTTGAGCCGCCATGTACCTTTAGTCAAAGGAGCTACATACTCACAGAAGCAGACCATTAAAAGAGACTTTGAGAAGGCGGCTTTAGTGGGCGAAGTGCCAAGGTATGTACAGGCTGTAAATGCTTTACAAGAAGTCCCCCTTAAGATTAACCAGAGACTACTAGAGGCTGTAAAATGGTGTTGGGACGAAGGTAAGAACTTTGGTAAGTTCCCCTCGAAAAACAAACTAGTAGAGCCGGATAGGTTAGAGAACTGGGGTGATTTAGACAAGAAACAACAGCAACGCCATGTGGCTCACTGTAAGAAAGTTCGCCAAAGTAATGTAGAAACTAACTGTGCAATGCTAGTGATGGGTAGAGACTTAGCAACAGCGTCTGATTTAGCCACTTTCGATGAGTTCTACCTCCCTTGGAACTTAGATAGCCGTGGTAGATGCTACAGCGTAAGTACCTTTAACTACCACCGTGATGATCACATTAAGTCTCTTTTCTTGTTAGCCAATGGTACGGCTGTATGCGATGAGACAGACGGTTGGCTAATGATTCACATAACAAACCTAGGTGACTTTGGTAAAGCCTCTAAGCGAAGTTTAGAAGGTCGTATCGATTGGTTTAAAGAGAACGAAGGTAAAATCCTAGAAGTTATTATGGATGTCGAAGGTACTTATGACTTCTGGAGTTCGGCTGACAAACCACTACAGTTTTTAGCGGCTTGCTTAGAATGGGGTCAATACAAAGTCAACGGCAATGGCTACGTTTGTCACATAGCACCGGCTTTAGACGGTAGCAACTCAGGTTGCCAACATTACTCAGCGGCTAGTCGTAGTGCGACCACAGGTAAGCTAGTGAACTTAGTGCCGACTGATGTACCACAGGACGTTTATCAGACACTAGCAGATAAGGTCAATGCTGCTTTAAATGCCATCCTTAAGGACTCCTCTGCGCCTCAATACAGGCAAAAGATGGCAAGACTATGGTTAGACTATGGTGTCGATAGAAAGACGCTTAAAACGAACTGTATGACCTATGTGTACTCAAGTGTAGCCTATGGCTTTGGCGACCAGATACAAAGCCAAGTGATGGATGAGATAACCAGTGAAATACTGCACTCAGATGGCACTAGGGAGCATCCGTTTGGTAGCGTGAGTGACCAAGAGCTTGCCGCTAGGTTTTTAGCTGAGATTAGCTTTAGCTGTGTGGAGAAAGTACTAGTGTCTGCAAAAGAAGGCATGGAGTTCTTTAGGGCTTGTGCAGGCGCTTTGGCGGCTGAGAATAAGCCAATGTCTTGGACTACACCGATTGGCTTCCCAGTTACTCAGAAGTACACCAAGTGGAACACTAAGAAAGTAAAAGTGTACCTGTACGACAGGGTACTGAAGAGCAAAAAGCGATCTCAGTTTAGTCTTAAAGTTGATGTGACGGATGAAGCAGGCAGGCAGAAGATCGACGTAAAGAAAGCCAAATCTGGTATTAGCCCTAACATCATTCACTCGATGGACTCAGCACATTTACTGAACACAGTGTTGGCTCTAAAAGACCAGGGTATCGATGATTTCATGATGATTCATGATAGCTTTGCTGTACTGCCTGCGTTCACCCCTGACCTCTTTGATATCGTCAGAGAGACTTTTATCAACCAGTATGATGACTACTGTATGTACGAAGCCATCTACAAAAGCACACAGCAACAACTGTCTAATGCTGATGCTATTAAGGATTTACAGATACCAAAGAAGGGCAGTTTAGATTTAAGACTTGTGTCTGAATCGGACTACTGTTTCGCCTAAATTAACCTTAAAATCGACCACCCCTGAAAAGCCCACAGTACGTGGGTTTTTTTATGTGTCCACCTAAATGATAATCTAAACTTTTTCACGATCCCCAAGAATTGGAGATTTAGCGACTCCATAGACCATATGTAACAAATCTGACCAGAGTAGCGCACTGGTGGTCAAAACGCGCTTCACCGGAGAACCCCCCCTATGCATCCAAGAGAGAGAGTGATCTCGCTTGCACACCTGTGTGTGACAAAAGGCGAGAAGTTACCTCAAACCCTCATTGACGAAGCCAGTAGATTGAAAGTTGATCTATCTGGTTTTGTTGTAACCGAAGAAGAAGAAACTAAACCCGAAATAGATAAGGAGCGCCCACTATGGGACAAAGAGTAAAATTTACCTCACCAGTTGGAACAGCAGTCTACCCTCACCTGAACACCCCCGATACGCAGTTTAATCCTGAAGGAGTCTACAAGACTTCTCTGAGTATGGAGAACTGTGCGGAACTGGTAGATATGTGTCATAACTTGGCAGTCGAAGAGTTCGGAGCAAAGGCCAATTTTAGAATGCCTTTCTCGCAGGACGAGGAAACTGGCAACACTGTTCTCAAAGTTAAATCCAAGTATGCCCCTAAGATTTTTGACTCTAGTGGTCAGATCATGGTCGGTGACCAAATCCCTAATCTCTGGGGTGGCTCGACGCTAAAAGTAGGTGGCTTCATTACGACCTACACCGTTAGTGGCTCAAAAGGTGTCTCACTTCAGCTAACTAAAGTCCAAGTCATAAACCCTGTCAGTGGCAGTGGAGATCAAGATGGCTTTGACAGCATCGATGGTGGCTTTGTAGCTCAAGAGATTACTAAAGAGGCATTCGATGATGGTGTGGAACAAGAAGTCGTACACGAAGCGAAAGCTGACCGATTCTGAGAGAGGCTATAAACACGGTTACCGATCTGGTCTAGAAGACAAAATTGGTAAACAAATTACTGATGCAGGGCATGAAGTAGTCTATGAGACTGACAAGATTGCCTACGAAGTCCCCATGCGAAAATCTAAGTATACTCCTGACTTTAAGCTGCCAAAGAAAGGCGGCTTTTTTTATGTCGAAACTAAAGGCATTTTTGACTTAGAAGATCGCAAGAAGCACCAGTTAATACGTGAGCAACACCCAGATATTGACATTAGATTCGTATTTTCTAATGCCAACAACAAACTCTATAAAGGATCGAAAACCACATACGGTAGTTGGTGTGATAAGCATGGATTTCTGTATGAGCATAAAACGATCCCAGAGGAGTGGCTGTCAGAGTAGACAGTTAAGGAGAGCTAGAGGGGGTGACCGAAAGGTTGCCCCCTTTTTTATTTTAAGGGGAACAAAATGACATATACAAATAACGCTTGTTGGATATTGAATACGCCATGCTATGAATGCGGAGGTAAGAAGTCTAAGGCTCTATACCTTAAAGATTGTGGAGGGCAATACACATATTGTTACAAGTGTCATGAGCGTACTGTTTTAGGTGCGTCCGATCCTTTAGTCAAGTTACTGTTGGGAGGTAAGGACAATGAGTTTAACACTAGAGGCTAACGCCCAAAATCGAGAAGAGAGCGAGAAACTCCACCACATACCTTGTGAAGAGTGCGGCTCAAAAGATAACGCGGCTGTCTATTCAGATGGTCACACCTACTGCTTTGGCTGTACCGCAACAAAGTCAGCAGAGGATGGCGCAGAGTTGCAGACGCAAACACCAAAGCGCCCTATGGACTTAATCGATGGGTACTACTCTGCACTCCCTGTCAGAGGGATCACCGAAGAAACCTGTAGGAAGTTCGATTACCAAATTACTGATAACTACAACCGCAGACCACAGCAGATTGCCAACTACAGGGACTCTGAGGGTGTAGTAGTAGCCCAGAAGATTAGAGATGCCGAAAAAAACTTTTCTATCTTAGGTGATGCCAAGAGGATGACCCTGTTTGGTCAACATCTTTGGAATGGGGGTCGCAAGCTAGTGATTACGGAAGGTGAGCTAGATGCGATGTCTGTTAGCCAAGTACAAGGTAACAAGTGGCCTACAGTATCCCTTGCCCAAGGCGCGACCAGTGGTAAAAAAGCATTGATAGCCGCTTGGGAGTGGCTTGATCAGTTTGAAGAAATAATCCTAATGTTTGATCAAGACGAGGTAGGCCAGAAAGCCGCTTTAGAGTGCGCTGAGTTACTACCTGTAGGTAAGGTCAAGATCGCTAAATTACCACATAAGGATGCAAACCTGTGCCTCCAGAAAGGCGAAGGTAAGGCCATCATAGATGCTATCTGGCAAGCAAAAGAATGGAGGCCAGATGGTATCTTTTCATCCCACTCTTTTATTGACGAAATTTGCGAACCTACTCTCAACAGCACTGTGGCTTACCCATACCCAAAACTTAATGACATGACTCGCGGTATTCGCACTGGACTTGTGACTATCTGTGCAGGAACAGGTGCAGGCAAAAGTACCTTTGTAAAAGAGATAGCTTATGACCTACACAAGAATGGGCATACCGTAGGCATGATTATGCTAGAGGAAAGCAAGGCAATCACCATGCAAAGTTTGATCGGTATATTTTTAGAGAGGAATATCATTAGCCCTAAAGAATCAGGGACTGTCACTAAAGAATTGATCAAAGATGCTTACTGGGAAAACTTTACGGAAAATCAAGTCCATGTATATGACACTAAAGGGGTTGCTGACATCGATATTGTCGTAAAAAGAATTCAGTACATGGTCAGAGGTATGGGCTGTAAATATTTATTTTTAGACCCAATATCAGTACTGGTTGCAGGCATAACAGGACAGGTAACTGACGAAAGAAGATTAATTGACTCAATAATTGTGAAACTGAGAAATGTCATCCAAGAGTTAGATATATGCCTGTTTCTTGTGAGTCATTTAAGCCGACCTGTGGGCAAAGGGCATGAAGATGGCGGTAAGGTGAAAATCTCTGAACTTAGAGGTTCGTCATCTATTGCGATGTTGTCGGATTTCTGCATTGGACTCCAAAAAATGGAAGACAGTCCTATGGATGACACTCGCGAAATAGTACTACTCAAAAATCGGTTTACAGGCGAAGTCGGCAATGCTGACACCCTCGAATACAACCGCGCTACTGGAAGGCTGATCGAGGCCGACTCCAGATTCTAACCAAGTAAATCTCGAATAACTAAAACTAAGGAGAGACACAATGTCTTTAGCACAAACTCGTCTTGAAAAAGACTTCCAAAAGTTCCACAAAAAGAACCCCCATGTCTGGGAGATGTTTAAACACTTCACGATGATCGCTGTAAGATCGGGCAGAGATAACTATTCTGCGAGAGCAATCATTGAGCAAATCCGTTGGTACTCTGACATGAGTACGGACTCCCCGACGATCTTCAAAATACCAAATAACACCATCCCATACTACGCTAGGCTTTTTCATGCAGCTTATCCCAAGCACCAAGGATTTTTTAAAACCATGCCCATCACGACCGCTAAGAACAAAGGGCAAGTCGAGATGTCGCTGTGAAAAAGGCTATCTTTGACATAGAGACTAACGGTTTACTTAAAGAAGTAACCACCATCCACTGCATTGCGATCAAGGATGCAGTCCAATCCGACAGGCGTGTACAGTCACTCAAAAGCTATCGACCTGATGAAGTCATGGAGGCTCTAGAGATTCTAGAGAATGCTGATGAAATAATTG
>Ga0209092_10003212_pt1 | contig 14383 bp, 10 predicted proteins | sample FraStrMetagenome_FD_187446 | JGI IMG/M metagenome (GOLD analysis project Ga0209092, IMG submission 187446) | Marine eukaryotic phytoplankton communities from Arctic Ocean - Fram Strait ARC3M Metagenome (SPAdes) (version 2) | ecosystem: Environmental > Aquatic > Marine > Oceanic | place: Fram...
TTTTTTTATTCCACAATTTTAAGAATTATTCGATTTCCGCGTATGACAAATTATATATGGCGCTTTCCTCCGCCAAGCTGCCTTCTCTATCCCCATGGCTAATTGGCCAGGCTCAAGTCACACAAAAACCTGGTTCCGATGGATTGGGATTGTACATTTTACACTCCTTGGGTGACGGACCTGATGATGTTCGTGCCCTATTATACGACTTTGATTGTCAAAACCCCATTACAGGTCCAGAAGCCATTGGCATCTCCAATGAAACTTTCTCAGCTGTAAACGATCTATTTTCCTATGAAGTAAATATTTATCCACTTAACATAAATAACAGCTCTTTGCTCACTTTGGATACTACCGACTCAATGACTGGAAAATCAGTTGGTCATTTAAAGTTCTGTACTGTTGTACTTACAGATCTCGACTTGTCATCATCCGATCAAGATACAAGCAGTGAAGACTCTCTTGACGTCAGCTTCCTCAAGACACAGTTCATGCTAACCTATAATCTTACTCGTAATGAGTTTTCCAACGAAGTGGAACCTGGCTACCCTACTGTATCTTCTTCAGTTAATGTAACTCTCACTGTCAACGGCGTAGAAGCTCCGACCGACATAACAGAAGCAGCAGTCATTGCTAGTATTTTGGTTGCGGCTCTAACAAATATTCTCGTTGATGTTAATCCACCAGAGGGTATACAGTTCTCTATTACAGCTACTATTTTGAACACTTTTATCCTCAGTTCTTTGATGAGTAGGAGGAGTCTTCGAGCATTGTCTGATCCAGATGAATTTGTGAGCATTACTTTGGCGATTGTTATTATTTATACATGTATCTCGCCGAAAGCGTGTCAAAATACTCAATTGGGGGGTGTTTCTGACCTTGTGGGTGCAATTCAAGCAACAGCATCGGCAGCTTTGTCAGATGGTTCGTTACAAGCGGAAATTCTGACTATCGCCACCACACAAAATGTAAATGCACTGCAAAATGTTACCGTTCCTGAAGACGGAAATCTAGGTTTAACCACTTTAAATCATGGTGAAATTCCTGGTGTAGAGCTTAACGAATTCACTTTTGAATTCTTCAATCAGTATTCGGCCACTGCGTGTCAATGCCACGACTTATCGGCCCAATGCGTTACCGAGCCTACACCAATCAAACAAAACGAAGTCTTTGCTGTTTGCATCACGCTAAGCTCAAACGATGTTCATATTTCTAACTTCTATATGACCATTACTGGTGATAACGGTTTCAGCTATTCTCCTGTTTCCTATGGAGAAACGACATATGCAGCCAATCCTCCAATCTCGCAAGTGCTTGAACATCAAGCAATGAATACAGTTATGGTCAAAACGTTACTGGTTGGAGGGTTTTTCAATGCAGGAGGGGGGAGCAGTACAGTGTCTGTATCTGGAAACGTATTTCTAGAAGACTCGCCTGCTAAGACGAGTGCTAAAACAACAGGTCCCTTCGAAATATTCTTACAAGTTGACATTGATTTTGGTGCAGGGGACGATGTGGCCGAAAAAGGTTGTTTCATGATGCTTTTGAAGTCCCTAATAGGTTAGCTTCTGTCATAGATGATATCAAAGGAATTGAGCTCTTTTTTTCTAGTTTTTTTATCGAAGAATTCGTTCGTGTCTCTGTCTCTATAAAATTAAAATATTCTATTATTATTATATTAATTATGAATTGCATGTGAATGTGCAAGAGTAACAAATAAGAAGTCATACATAGTGGAAACAGATTAATATTTTTATGACTTTGGTTATCAATACTAATCTACAAGGTTTTCTAGAGCAACGAAGTATGTTTAATTTTCATGTATAAAGCAGGTATCTTTGATTGAAGAAACAATGGATATTAACGGATGTAAGCTTGCACAGAAAGTGTCATTTTTTGATTGAGTAGTGGCGTCTTTTCATTGAGTAGAGAACTATTCCAATTGTCCCCATTCCGAGTAAAGCCGCGGAAATTTTATTGTTATGACTTATTGAGCGGACCTTATTTACAACTTAGTTCAACATCGGATTAGTCGTTTTTTTTGTGATTCGAATACACTATTGTAAGGCGGAAGCACGAGTCTCTTTTTGAGTAATTGTGATATAGGTACAACAATTTCAACACCCTATTTAGCTTGTGCATCTTTATATGAGATCATGTCATCAAATCAAGATGATATGAATAAACAGTTTTGTATTTGTCTCTACAAGTTCTACGAGAAAAATACAACGTCGGTTGTATTTTGTATACAATATCATATAGGTGTATCTTGAAATGTCTTGATCTTTCCAAGATCAAAGTTGTGTCAATTTCCTTCATTAACAGCTGCTAAAAGAAACTTGTTGATGTCCGACAGTTTCATTGAGAATATCTTAGATTTCGTAACTGAAACATTTAACAAAAGATATTGAGTGAGCTCTATCAACTCATCCCATAGGCTTAATCTAAGGAATAAATTTTCTCTGGTCTATATTTCTTGATAAAGAAAAAAACGTTCACTTTATAAATGTTATGAAAAGGCTTTTCTTAGGAATTGCTCTGGTTACAGCAGGTTTTACTATCAAATCAAAACAAATGTAATAAGACTAGAGCGACGTGTAATTTATAGAGTAACGCTTTGTATGGACACATAATGAATAATGAATGATTACATTATGATTATAACTCAATACATATTAATACATTCACCGTGCCTGAGATTAATTTCAGAAGGGGGTGATTCTTGGGGTTGGGAAAAGAAGGAGGTGGGCCGTCAGAAGAAAAATGACCGGAAAATTCTTTGTTGAAAATAGGAGGGAGGACAGACATAGTAGATTTGATAGGAGGTGATAACAAACAAAGTTTGATTTTGTCAAATTTGTGAGATGGAATTGGGGTAAGTGAAGAAACCATATGAGCATGTCTTTTTTAAGGGTAATTTGCCTTAATATTCTTATCTTGATAGCGAAACACAACTATCGTTTGAAATTATGCTTTTGCGAAAAAGACTGTTCATCCAAAGCCCGAGAAGAGGCGTGACGATTGACAAACCTAAGCTAAAGACACCAATAAAAATATCAATTTTTGTAGCCTTTTCTTCCACATTTTCGAGGTCTATTTCAATTGCTATCACAAATAGATTTATAATGAAACTTTGAGTAAGAAAGCCCCAAAAAAAACACCCTCTCCAAGCGATTGTCTTCAAAATCAAAAAATTTTCACTTTGCAATTCTTGAATGTTAGCTTTGCGATCATCAAAATATTTTTCTGCAGGAGATTCAAACATACCTCCTACCATACCAAGAGGATCAGCTACCTTTATCAGGCACAAGCAAAAATTAGCAATTATTATTTTGGCAAATAATTGAACAAAGGTTCCAGAAGCCATCCAGAATGATATCCACTTTACATTTCCTTTAGGAGCAGTGAGAAAAATTTCTGTTATGAGAGCATTGTCTTTACAAACAGTTATGTTTCCCAAGAAATTTGAACCTAGGCTCGGTGAATAAAAGCCCTCTATCACGTAGTCATGTCCAGATTCTGACTGAAACCCTGTACCAGGAACGTAGCGAAAGGCCATACCCATTTCTTGAAACAAAGAGGGTTCTTCCTGTAAGCCGTAAATGTATTTTGGAATCGTTAAAAACTCGCTCAATGATTCCATAGGATATCCACATTTACATGTTCTGAAGACAAAGTCGCCTTCAAACAATATTAAATCAATTTCTTCCTTCAATATAGCGAAATTTGTATTTTTCTCTGCCAATTCCAGACAGGTAAGTCGAATTTCAGTTTGTTTCATTTCCATAAAATCTGGATCAACATAGCATGGATTTTGCATCATATTTTTTAAATATAATATAAAATCTGGATTTTCAAAGTATCGGTGAAAATAATCATATCCCCACCAAAGGAAAAGTACAAATATAATGAAAGTACTCTTGTGCATTCCGAAAATGAGACGTTTCATCCGTACTGATTTTGTTGATTTGTACAAAATCAGAGGAGAAGGAAATAGCATGGATAAAAACAAGTACCCAATGTATAAATGAGATGCGATGTTTATTTGATTCATAAGCATATCCAACACATTATTTCCCGTGTCTTGAATATCATTGACAATCATATCTTTGAATTGTTGAGATTGGCTTTCTCTCAGTAAATTAATTCGCTTGCGGCGCTGATGTTGTTCGATTTGAAAAGAGTGTAGGTCAATTTCTTCCTGCATTACATTAGTATCCGATGGGCACGGATATTCTATTGGAGGGGAACAAGTGGTTACATTTCCCAAGTCGCAATTTTTAGTTGATACTCCCGCAGATGTTTGAACACAAATTGTTTCACACACTTCCTCTGTTTTGCATAATAATTCTCCTTTGCTCCTATTGATTTGTTCTTGTTTCCATTGTTCACACCATTTAGGAAAATATCCATTATTTGGAAAACGTTCTTGCCATTCTTCCTTTGTCATTAGCAAGTCATGGATACAAGGATGAGTGGGTGTACCATAATATTCAGCATCCGCATAAAGAGCATTTCGTAGTGACAAAGTATAATTATACTGTATTCTTGCCATTTCCAAATTTGTCATATTTTCTAATATTCTTTGTATCATTTGAATATTTTCATTAAAGCTGTAGGAATTTATTTCCTTGCTCTGATTTCTTTGATGATTTTCATACTGTGCTTGGCAAAGTTGAGCCACTGTGGGTTTATGATTTTGATTTGGGTAGTTCGATTGACCAGCAATTTGATTCAAAAAGAAAGATGGTGTTAATAAAATGGTTATTAATGATAGAATGAGCAAGGTCGCAAAAGCAGTGGCCTTATATGGGATAGGTTCCCAGTTGGGAAAGTGCTCTATAGTATTGGGTTCCACAGAATTATCGATCACAAATAAAACCTTTTTAATTTTCTCAAACCATCTCCATCTCGCTGTTGAAACTCTCTCTATATCAGAAGAAGATACGGACGCGGAAGAAGATGATGTAGAGTTGAATCCTTTTAAATCACGAAAAAAACGTTGGATATGAATCCAACTGTGAGAAACATTTTTAGGAATCATTTTTTCTTCCACAAATGCTTGAATTTTATTGCTTTCAGATTGAAGTCTTCGACGGTGTTCCATCCGTTCATCTGTCATCATGCGCATTTGTCTAATAAGCCACCAGCAAGTCAAACCTGCAGAGTCAAGTAAAACAACAAATCCAAATAATGTCCAATTTGTAGCCATAATATCTCGAATTCATCAAATTATGGGAAAAACGTTTTGTGCTACTTTTTGACAGTTGCATTTTTTATTCAAATTTGTGACAGTTTCATGTAACGTACAATATATAAGAAATAGTAGGACACCACTTACCAAAAGGGTCCCCCTAGAGCTAATTTCAGATAAACGTATTTATTATATCATATTGCTGAAGGATATTCGGAGCAACTTTTTCTCATTTTTTGCAATTGAATTTTAGCAAAACTACAATTATATAGTATATCCTTTGATGTTTTTATTGATTTTCTAAACGTTACTCCCTCAGGCGTCTAATATAACCCCAAGAGCCCAATTCAGATTAGCCCTCAATAATCTTGCTGCTGGCAAACGCATATCTCTTGGAACACCAATTCTGTCCCTCAAATATACCAACGAATCAACGACACCCTTCTTTAGTTCAAAGGCATTTTCATCCTGCTCCCATTTGCTGATAATATTCTTCAACAAAACTTCCATAGCCATTCTTTCATCCGAAACGCCTAATTCAGACTCCTGCAGCAGCATGACATGACATACTATCTTTAGAATAGCATCCACAGATATACTTACGTTAGGATTACTAACGGCATTGGGGTCGGAGAGTGGTGCCATGACAGGTGGCATTCCTTTCTTTCCTGCTCCTCTGCTTGCAAATGCAACAATGGCCTCATGGTTGTAGCTGAGACGTTCCACTGCTTCTAGCTGCGCCATATTCACATCATTACACCAAGACCAATCAGGTTCTACACCACCATTGTGAGGAAGTAATGGAAACTCCCAAGATCCTCCTTGACCATTCAAATTACGAATTCCATTAATGGCTTCCTCATAAGGCTTTGCAGAATCAGGTTCAAAAGAACATCCACCCAATTGAGGTGGCAAATCCCAACAATGTGTATAATAGTCAGATTTAGTCAACCTATACGATGAAAGAGACTCCATGGCATCAAACCATTTATTCACATGATAAAACTCAGTCGTATCATATTCTTCGGATGATACACGGATTTGAAACCCCTTATAAAACAAAAGAGAGGCTACCGTCCGTTCCAAAAAGGGAGCAAACATAAAATCTACCATTGTCACACGGTCACCCATGAAGAACCCTTTCTTGTCCGAAACTTGTTTTAACTCCTCTTCCACTATTCGTAACACTTGTATAAATTGTTCTTGATTTCGTTTTCCACCAGTTCCGGCTGGTCCAGTCAACCAATACATCCAAGCTCCGAACAATTGTCTTTCAAGTCGTAACATTCTCTGAAATCGATCTCTTTCATCAGCACTACTATCTTTCGAGCACACCAAACTTTCATGATTGGGGAAAAGTTCCTCCAGAGAATATAGAATGTCATTTGATTGGTTATAAATCACTCCGTCTATTTCTGCCACGGGGATGTTACCATTCGGTTGCATTTTTAAAAAGCTAGCTGGTTTATCTCCATAACAACGCATATTCACTTTCTCAATCTTGTACGGAATTTGTTTTTGTTCCAATGTCATCCAAACTTTTTGACAATATGGACACCTGTAGATATTGGATAATTGAATTTGGTAAGAATGCATTGTAGAGGATACTTATCAAGTCAAAATAGAATATAGAATGAGATTTTTTTGTTGAATGCCTGACGTACCAAGATGCGGAATCACGATAAAATGTTACTCGAACATCTTCTTTTGAATTATCGGGAGAATAAAGTCGAATTTTATGTAACGGGGAAGCAGGACCATAACCATATTCTAAGTTGGCTCGAAAATGACGCTCTTCCTCAGTACTTTGTTTGGAGGATAAATCTTCTCGGATAAGCTTCCAGGAAGAAAGTTGGTCAGGAAGAAGTTCCGTGATTTGAGTATCGATGGCAGGATTAGTAGAGGATGATGATATTGACTTTCCCATTATAGAGGACGCAAAATCAGAGACAAAGGAAGAAAATGGATTACTGGGTTCTGCCATGTAAAGCGGAGTTGATGGCTTGGGACGTTGCAACTTTGTGCGAGCACTGGATCGAGGTTTCGAGGAACTGGAGGAAGTACTAAAAGCTTGGCAAGGACTGGAAGAAGAAAAAATAAGGAAAAGGGATGTTGTAATTGTTGCTGGGATAAAATATCGGGATTTTGATAACTGAGACGACATTCTCTTGCTTTTCAAATGCACTCAATCCCCAGCACAGTTGTGTTCACAATTTATCAACAGCAGGGGTGTGCTTCCTTGAAAAACTTTCTCGAATCATCATTTGAAGAAGTACGTACGTTTACCTATCTTTATACATCATTATCTTCTTTTCAACATTTTTCAATGAAATTGGTTTTACCACCGTGTAATTAATATAAACGTACTGAAGTATACGATTGGGATCTACACTCATAGCCCTACTTCAATAAGTACACCATACCCTAATTAAGTTTGTAAACATCATAATACACTTAGCTTTCATTTTTCTTGGTCTAAATAAAAAAATAGTAAAGTTTGTATGTAATCTGTTCATGCATAAACAACCTAGGTTCACTTCGTTCCTGAGTTTTCATCCATCAAGATGTTGTCCACAGTAATCCGATCCAGCAGAAGCCGATTGGCTAATAATTCAGTTCTCAATGGCATCGCTCGCAGGAATATGGCTGGATCTTCGTCATCTTCTACTGATGCGGTGAGTTTAGGCTTGGATATGGAAATGCCATGAAGATTCGAGATGTGTCTCTGTTGATCGGTTGAATTCCTTTCCACCCTCCTAGGGTTGCTCCTCGGACTGCTTCGTCTTACGTAGAAAGATATGGTGGTCTACGAAGGGTAATCATCAGCATGGAAGAAAAACTCCAAATGGTTTTGAATCTTTGAAAATGCACTTTTTCAATTTATCATCTTTCGATTCATATTTTGGCCTTGTAGTGAATTGATCTATTGAAATGATAGTTTTCTAATCATATCCACAATTTCTGTTCTCGCTTACATACAGGCAACTCGCCTCGACGGAGTTGAGGATATAATTCGTACCACAGGTATGCCAGACGTTCCAACTGAAAATGGAGTCGAATTCACCGTATCTCGTGTAGACGATCTAGTCAACTGGGCTCGTAAGGGTTCCTTGTGGCCCATGACATTCGGATTAGCTTGCTGTGCTGTAGAAATGATGCACGCCGCTGCTTCTCGATACGATATGGAACGTTTTGGTATGGTGTTCCGTGCTTCTCCTCGTCAATCTGACGTAATGATCGTTGCTGGAACACTCACAAATAAAATGGCCCCTGCGTTACGGAAGGTATATGATCAGATGCCGGAACCGAGGTGGGTGGTAAGTATGGGAAGTTGTGCCAATGGGGGTGGATATTATCATTATAGTTACAGTGTTGTGAGGGGGTGTGATCGCATTGTCCCTGTAGACATTTATGTACCAGGATGCCCTCCCACTGCTGAAGCTTTGTTATTTGGATTGTTGCAACTTCAGAAGAAGATTAAGGGAAACAAGTCTTTGTTGTTGAGATTCCGAAAGTAAACCACTTGGTACATTTTTTGGAAAAGTTTTCCAGTGTTTTCATCAAAGAATGTATGAAAGTTACCCCAATCGATGCACAAATAGGATCACGAAACATAAGAATACACAAATTAATGTGTTTTCTTCTCTAAACAATGTATATATGGTAGCACAAAGAACCGTCATATATGAATGTTCTTGCAATTATGGTGTCAAGAAAAAAACCTTTGTCAGGTTCTTCCAATGCTACTCATCAAAATTGTTAGGTTTCCTATTATAATCCAATTATATTATTCAAAAAAAAGAATAAAATAATATTCCTGGTTTACAAGACTTCATATGATGACATCAAATGAACTAAGAGGAGATATTTATTTATCGTTCGTTTTTGCATGATAACTCACCGACCATATCAATAGTTTTATTTTGCCTTGGATCAAATACGATTCTAGTTATTCTACAAACTGATTCATTTAGATATGCAAAAGAAGTATGATTTTTTCAAAGAACATATGAAGCCAAAGTGTTAATCAATTCACGCAATGCTGAGTTCTATTTCACCAAATCAAGTTTTTTCGTTCCATACTTGACTACGAATGATATAATAATTCTTCATAATGGTCGGTGTGGCGTGAGGCAAGGAATAAATTGCCACTTCCCCTTTTTATAAGCTTCCGTCAATATAAATTTGATCATATTGACCAATCACTCTTAGTCGCGTGTATATAGTTTCACAAAATTTTATTGGAAGTTGACATCATTGTTCGTTAAAATGTCATGGAATTTTTGTGTCCACTTGCATTGATTCAAAACTGAAACACAAGCAATCAATTCAAACGTCTATCATAAATCCCTTTTTGATCTTTGTTACGACAATTGACAAATGTCGGTCATCTAATTAATATAGGTATTCAAAGTTTGGAGATAAGATTGGAAGTGCTTTTGAAAGCGATAATGAAATCTTTTCATTTTGTAAATAATCATGAAGAGGGTGCTAAGCGAATTTCAATTGTCGCGAATTATTTTTGTCTGCTGTTCATATTTTGCATTTGATTTTAGGGCTTATTTATTATTTGTGCCTGGATGCGAGAAATATAGTCTGCGATAGACAAGTACTTTAGTGAGAAATGACTTCAAATATTTTGTCAGCAATGGAACATTTTCTTTCGTTGTTTCATTGTGGACGGCAGACTTTCTTCTACACGGTTTCCCCAGATTAAATGTTGCACTACGGTACCTATAATTTTTGACTCAAAAGTACATGTTACGTTTTTGGACAGAATCATAATTATTTCGATGACGCATCACTCAAAGGAATGCATTCTATTTTTTAGAGTTTTTGTTAAGAATAGAAGAGAATTACTTAATGAGGTGAAAACTTCGAAGGGGTCACACGTTCGCTTACTCCAATCGAATTATTTTTCTATTCGTGATGCGGTTCCAATTATTTTTTCGGCTGGATTGATGCTTATTTTCCTTTCTATGGTATCCTTGTACATACTGTCGCAAACAATTAGGCGAAAATTTTCTGTGAGCAATAAAAACAGCAATATAGCTGTCAACAACTTTGTCTGATGTCATCTTGATCAAAAACTTCTTCCTCAATTGTTGCATGAACGAATGACGATCTTTATGCATGGCACCTATCTATTTTTACTATCAAGAAAATTTCATAGAAATAGTATCTTTCTTTACTATCTATATATTTTCAAAAATGTATGCATACCATTTCATCGTCGACAGCGACACATCTGATCTCACATATATATATAGGGATTTAATATGAATATCCAGTGATGACCTTGAAGTTGTCAACTCTATTCTGGTATATTACTTACGTTCAGGCATGTAATCTTGTTCCTAAATGTTTCGTGTATCCACTCTAATTATTTGAGTTATTTTTTATAAGATTGTGAGCAGTGAAAAATTACTTAGGTTGGCATTTTGAATCATCTCAGCGAATCTTGGATCCAATCACCTTTTTAAATCCAAAAATTATTCCTGATTTTTAAAATATAAATGTGTGCTTCTACGTTAGTTGGTTCGTAAAATACGACATGTTTACAAAAATGTTTGACACACAACAATCAAGCAATCAACGATTTGTTCTCTTCTGGAGTCATAGAGCGTTACGTATGTAAAAATGTACTGTAGTGACACTTTTAAGAAATAAAACTTCTTTTCAAAATACGGAGACAGGTTATCGAAGAATTAATTTGTGACACACATTTTCGACAAATCACTGGTCCTCTAATTCAGCAAGATAAACTGTTATGTTTCGAAGTAACATATTTTGTTGACCAAAGAAAGAGAAATTGTTGCATATGCCTAAGAACTCAAAACAACGTTTTCTAAAGCTTCGAAGGTGTGACTCAAGACGGACACTAGTAAACTTTCCACCAGATACAGACGAACCCAAGATTACTCATACAAGAAAAGTATCATTTGAGGAGAACGCCACGAACCATCCCATGAAGAAAAGCAAGTCTTCAGGAAATAGCCTGAAACGCACAAGATCCTTAACGAAACTAGCGTTTTCGTTACCATGCCAATCGTCATCATTTGACATATCTTCAGAAAAAGCGCTATCAAGATGGGGACAATTCGTTGATGTTGTTCCGCCAGATGAATTCCATCGTAACATTTCTGCTTACAAGAATAATGCAAATTCGATAGCATCACCTTTGGCGTTTGCTCCATATCAAATTAACAGGGCAAATCGACGTTCAAGAGTTCCGTGTCGGAGTCTTCGCATGAAATCCAGGAGTGGTTTAAGAAAAGCTTCAAGTTTCAAAACATCCCATAATGGCAAAGAACAGACTAATTTAAAGTCTATACCTAGTCAACCGTCAACACAAGAATCCTCATTGATGCAGCTAAAGTCTGCTCTAAATCAAATGCACATATAATGATTCTTTTGTAGAAGTTCATAAATACCAAATGTAAAATGTAAAATATTAACTTTATTAAACTAGTATATGCAACTGAGACACTTTATTTTAATTTTGAAAGTCTTTTGAAAATAATTTTGCAAGTAAATTAGCATGATGGTGCGAAAATAGAATAAATTATTCACTACCAACTATAGAAACACATCTGGTAGAATTTTAGATCTGCATTTTCATGCCTCAATTTGACAATAACATCCTCCATGAAATTAAAACGATACTTTCTCCGATACTATCCGCCTGGTGCGCATTATTTATGATAAAGACATTTTGTGATCTGATCATATTCTCGATACATTTCTCTCCTTACCAAATATGTTGAATTGTTGTACCTTCGAACCAATGCAGGTATTATTTTTGAATATGAGCTTCGAGATAAATCAAAGAAAGTCAGAGAAGTTCGCTTGCTGGATCTAACTTCAGAAAGCAATGTCGAACATGTCGTGAATCAAATAATAAAGGAAGAGATGAAATTTGATTTGCATGGTGATAAGAAAAGACCTCTGCTTAAAAAACTTGTCAAAAGCCTTGTAAGGAAAATGAAGGATGAAGAAATTACTGCCGATTTTCATCCTTTCAAAACACTCCGAGCACATATTTTACCATTGACAAATTGTGCATTCAATAAAGGCGGAGATCAATTTATTACTGGTTCGTATGATAGGACTTGCAAAGTTTGGGACACATTCACAGGGGCCCAGATTACAAATCTTGAGGGACATTCAAATGTGGTTTATGCAATTGCGTACAATAATCCTTATTGTGATAAAATTGCTACGGGGTCTTTCGACAAGACTTGTAAATTATGGAACGCTGATAGAGGAGATCATATCCATACGTATAGTGGTCATGAATCAGAAATTGTTTGCTTGAGTTTTGATTATGATGGGCGGACAATTGCAACTGGCTCAATGGATAACACAGCAAAGTTATGGGACGTCGAGTATGGAACATGCTTACAAAATCTTGTAGGACATAATGGTGAAATTGTTAGTTTGGATTTTGATATGAATGGCAAACATATTATCACTGGAAGCTTTGATCACACTATAAAATTATGGGATGTACAAAACGGAAAGGTAATTAGCACATTGGAGGGCCATCAAGGAGAAATCTCTTCAACGCAATTCAATGTTTCTGTAAGTCAGTAAAAACACAATCCTTTTCCATTTCCATCTTCCTTATTTTGCTTCCTAATAACGAGTATAGTCAGATTTGTGTATAAGCGCATCGATTGATCGAACATGTAGATTATGGGACTTAAACTCTAGGCGTTGCATTCACACATTAAGGGGGCATACTGATGAAGTTCTTGATGTGTCATTCAACTCAACTGGGTCCAAAGTAGTGACTGCATCAGCTGATTGTACATCTCGTATATTTAGCCCTATTACTGGTGCATGTATGTTTACCTTGAGTGGTCATCATGGAGAAGTGTCTAAAGCTGCATTCAATCCAAAGGGCACAAGAGTCATTACTGGTAGTAGTGACAAGACTGCAAAACTATGGGACACGGAAAATGGAGAATGCATTCAAAGCCTTGAAGGGCATAGCGACGAGATATTTTCATGTGCCTTCAACTATGAAGGAAACACAATAATAACCGGTTCAAAAGACAATACATGCAGAATATGGAGGTGTTAGTGTTGTTTTAAATCCCTAAAGCAATCAACTCTAAGGAACAGATAGTAATGAAGCAATCAACTGTGGTTACTATATTTATAATTTCTAGTGAATGAGAGCGCTAAGCTCTCATTCATTATCTGTCATTTATTGTCAATTGCTCATACTTACGTACATACGCCAGTTACAATATTCTTGTAACTTGGGTATATAGTCTTTTTATTATAAAGAGAAGAAACTGTATTATTACAAATACGCGCAAACTTAACTTCATCGCTAAAACTTACTCTTCGAAATCTTCGTTTCCCAACACGCTCCTTAGTTTGCAAAAGACTTATGCATTCAGCTTCTTTTCTTTTCATTCCTTTTACATCTTCGCTATCCGATTCAATCTCTGATGTTTCGCTTTTACCATCAAATACTTCTTCAAGTTTCTTTAATTCGTTTTCAACATCCATCACTTTCAATGTGGAAATCGGTTGAATGCCCTGAACAACATCACGCATGCGTTGAAATAACGAACCTACCAAAGACTTTGTAAAGAAGTCAGCCAACATAAGACCAGTAGGACAGAATTCTACATCAATGCCCTCCTGCTTTAGTCTGTCGCTAATCCAGAAATATCTTGCCCGAATGTGACGAGACTGTTTACCTGCGGATTTCTTTCCATTTTTCAAAAGTTTAATGGTAGATTGATTGTCTTACATCAGAGTTTTCTTTTCTATGCGATATCCTTGTGCTTGCATAAAATATAAGAGCCAAATTCCATAAGGCAAATAATCGCTTGTTCCAACAAGCTCTGTTTCTGTTGAGCTTTTGGTGTTGATGCTTTGCCGATGACTACCGCTATGCAATACACCTTCTCCCATTACTACACAGCCACCAGTATGACCTCTCGAGTCATCATGTGATGCATGAGCAGCATCTACGTATATGGCCATCTCAGAAAAGTTTTCCAATGAGAAAATTCTAGGTAAGTCCATTGTGCCATATACCTCTCTAAACGGAATATTTTAAAAATCAAAATAAAATTTATGAAATGTCGAAATTATTTCATTAAAATTTGAAGATATAATTTAAGATTAATGAAATCACATCAAAATAAATGTTGATATGACAAA
>Ga0209092_10003213_pt1 | contig 14382 bp, 5 predicted proteins | sample FraStrMetagenome_FD_187446 | JGI IMG/M metagenome (GOLD analysis project Ga0209092, IMG submission 187446) | Marine eukaryotic phytoplankton communities from Arctic Ocean - Fram Strait ARC3M Metagenome (SPAdes) (version 2) | ecosystem: Environmental > Aquatic > Marine > Oceanic | place: Fram...
CGTCAACATTAATCTCAACAACAGGCGCGCCTAATGATCTTAGGCAGTATTCTATTAATGTTTGTCTTGAATTAGGTTTAGCCATTTTTAAATCCTTTGATTAAGATATTACGCCAACTGCGATTTTATGTCCAACACCAGCTGCAACTTCAGCAATTCTAGCGTCAGTAGCATCAGAATCGTAAGTAGTACCATCAGCTTCAAAGCACACATTAACCATTCTTGTGTGAGTGATTGCTGGATCAGTAGCGTCTTCTGTAAATGTGACTTCGATATCTCTAATACCCGTTACAGTTTCGCTAATAGTTTCACCTTCATTTTCTGGATCGGGCCTTGTTTGCACTCGAGTTCCATCGAAAGTTTCGGTTTTTGTATATGTAATTGTCATTTTTAAATTCCTCTATTAAGCCCAAGGCAAATCTGGTTCTGTAACAGGTGTCACAAGAGCGTCGATTTGTTTTTGAATTACACCATTAACGTGTACTTCATAATCATCAACAACAACTCCTTGAATCCAACCTAGTACATCAGCTTCAGTTAAGTCAGCAAATGCCACAAATGGATCTGCATCTACTGATGAAAATGGAGTAGCTCCACTAAAAGATCCTTCGTTTCCATCATCGTCTGTGCCAGTTTTTTTCCAATAAGTTTGGATTACAGCATCAGCGTTACTGCCTTCTGCCTTAGTTTTTAGGGAATTTACTTCCCAAGTATATGTGATTGCCATTTTATTCTCCTAATAAATTGTGCATGAGGTTAATTCCTCTATATCTATTTATAACTATTTATTCTCTAGTTTTCGTTATTATCCGGTACAGTCGGAACACTGGCATCTTGGACATGCACATTCTGTTCCGGCAGGACTATGAACTACTTCACATGGTGTTTCGTGGTGGGTACATCCGCACCTTACGCAATCTGCCATTTTATTTTTCCTTTAATTGTTGTCTAAGGTCGTCGACCTCATCTTTAAGTTCTTTAATTGATTCAATAAGTAGTGCAACTATATTACCGTATGCAACAGCCTTATTTCCTTCCTGACCAGAAACAACTTCCGGTAATACCTTTTCAATCTCTTGTGCAACAACACCTGCTTGCCTTAATACATCTGGAGCTTCTGGGTCTTCTAAATCTTTTACATAATCAGTTCTTTCATATGTATAACCATTGATAGAGCATACTTTTTCTAAAGCATTTGGTATTTTTACAAGGTTTGTTTTAACTGCGATGTCTGAATACGCAGTTACGTTGCCAGATGTCCATATACCAGACCCAATCGCCGCCGTAAGGGTTCCATTAGTTCTGTGTTGAAGCTGATGGCTTAATCCTGATATAGATTGGTTTGTTCCAGTACCTACGTTTGTATGAGTATATGTAAGACCATACATATTGCCGTATGATGTACCATCAGCACTTGTCCTGTACGCAGTGCCCATTGACCAAACGTGTTGGTAACGTTGAGATGAATAGACTCCAGTAACACCATGGCCATAATTCCCTACTATATTAACATCGCCATATAAATTAGCTGATGTTGTAGACGCAGGGTTTAAATAATAGCCTGTATTACCATTCATATAGAGAACACCATTCGTGGCCTTCTGCAAATCCCAACTGCCCCATGTACTATCTAGGAAACCATAGTTAGTACCATCACCATACATCTGATACTTAAAGTTCCCAGAGTTATCTTGCATAACCATACCACTGGCACCATCAGCATGAGCTCTAAATCTTATATTATTTGCACGTTCTGTGTTCATTTCATGGGAATGGCCGCTACCTGCACCGAACTCTATATCTCGACATCCAGTAATTCGATTATTATTCATGACTATTTGGCCATATAACCAGTTAGTTCCATTAGAATAAACACCACTTGGATGCCATGAAGCTTCGCCAGTTCCACCTACGTTACCATTTCCTGTATAACCATAAGCTGCCATTCTACCATGTGTTTTTAGAGTCTTTTCTGAAGTAGCATTAAAGTTAGTGTTTGGAAGTCCTGTAAAGAATGAAGCACTTGTCGTTTGATTTACTTCCCAATTACCAGTATAATCAATTGCATTATTGTAAAAGTCTGTTGCACCAGAGCATTTGGCTACATGAACAGTTCCATATGACCAAGACGAAGTAGTATCGCCAATAGCAATACATCTTCTCTTCGTACCACTATCGTCTCTCCAACCAAAGCGTACAGCTTTGTCCATATCACCAATTACTTTACATCCAACGTTGTGCCATTGCGTGGTCGTGGTATTACTTTGTCCGCCAGAGTTCCAGTTATGTCCACCAATAATAAGCTTTGTTGCATTCTTTGCGCTATATTCATATATGTCTATTTCCAAATACAACATATCGTAATTGTCTAGAGATCCTGGTAAATCAATAACAACTTGCCCTGTAGTAGTGCCAGAACCAGCCCATGCTGCTCCTTCTCCGGGATATGCAATTTTAGGGTGTGATATATCTCCAATACCTAAGTGACCAGATGGACCAATGTGAATGGTTCCTTGAGTTACTAAAGAATCGCCAGTACTGGAACCATCGAAGAAGTAAGCAGTATTATCAATGTCATAAAACACGGATGATCTCATATCAGCTACTGAGCATACTCTACCAGTCGAAGCTTCTAACCAAACTCTGGCATCACCGTCAGCAGCAACGTACATTCCCCAATTACCAGTTGCTAATCCACCAGTTATGAATCCCGCACTTGCACTTGCGAATCCAATACCATACATATTACCCAATGCAGTAGAACTAGGATTATAAGAAGATCCTATAGTATAAATTGGATTTGAATTTCCGCCATTTGAACCAACGTTATTATAAGAACCTTCTAAGTGGCCACTTTCATGAGACATACGCGTAAGAGTGGCTCCAGCAGATAAACGTAAATCGCCGGTAAGAGTCATCTGACCACTACTCATGTTTTGAATCATGGTATTTACGCCACTAGCATTTCTAAATATAGTTTCTGACGATGATTGTATATACCAGTTATTACTGTGATATTGCATTTTCCCGGCCACTTCACCAGACCAACTGCCAGAGTCCTGTCTCCAATCACCTATAGTCTTTAATGAATTTCCAGCATTTGCAGACGGGTTTAAGAAGTAAGCACTATTATCATAGTCATAAAAGTTTTTAGCTTTCATGTTATTAGTGGCTATAATAGTACCACCGCCCCAACCACCTTTAAATGATCCACCTTCTAAGTGCACAAATCCGTGAGAGTCTAATTGGTTTGCACCACCCAACGTTCCAGCATTAGGGTGAGTATAGAATAAGCCGTAAGCATTTGACACGGCCGAGCCATTATCGCTTACATTATATGCAGAACCCATCGCAAATACTGTTTGAAGTACTGTTGAAGAATATTTTCCTACAATACCTGAACCATAATTGTCAAATCGCAAATCACCATATAGGACAGATTCTCCAGTTGGGTTTACGTAGTAACTAGTATTATTTCTATCATAAAATGCATCTGCGTCGACACTACCTACTACTTTTAAAGCAGAGAAGAACACATTTTTATAATTATCACCAGAGTAACTACCCCATCTCTGCATTCCAGACCAAGCTCCTGTACCAACAGTTTCTGATAGATATAGGGGAACACCACCGCCATGGTCATACTTATGGAATTTATGAGCCCAAGTATTATTGTTATAACTGCTGCCACCGTATCTCATGATAAGACCTACAAGACTGGAGTTAGCACCCCCTGTGTTTTCAGCCCCAACCTTTACACTAATTGAATCAAGGAATGAAGTACTGGCAGGGTTTATATAATATGCTGCGTCTTGGCTGTCATATAACGCAGATGCATACACAGATCCTGCAGAGGATATATTTCCGTTATATCCATCCAGCCACACTCGACCTGTGCCATTAGCCGCGACATACATACCCCAGTCCGTCGCGCCAGCAAGCGCGGTGTTCATCAGCGTACTACTATAGGTAGTATAACCAATACCGTACATACCACTAATCGAAGTATCGGTAGGATTATAAGAAGATCCTATAGTATAGATTGGACTTGATTTGCCACCGCTGCTTCCCACGTTATTATAGCCACCAACAAGGTGCCCAGTGTGATGGCTTAATCTGCCATATCCAGACCCAAGTGTATTATTAGAAAACCGCCATGTTTGATCTACATACATATGACCATTATTATCTGGATGAATTTGGAATATAGTACTGCCGTTTTGGGCATACATTCGCATTCCACCTTCCCATCCGTTGGAATGTGATTTAATAGTGAATCTTTCTGTGGCCTCTTTGACCATTTCACCAGTACCAAGTAATGTTAAGTTAGTTGTACCACCAACTCCTCCGTCCTGGAATACAATCTTTTCTCCGCCTGATGTAGCAATTCTTAAATGCCCACCTTCTTGAGCATCAATAAATCCTCTTTCAGTAGCTGTTCCATCTCCACTCGTTGTATGGAATTTTATAGGAGAACCATCAAATAAGTCGATACCTCCTACAGTACCAATACGACCTGTACTACCGAAAGAACCCTTAGCGCTTTCAATACACTGCATGGTAGTATCTTCCATGATAGTGTTTCCACTTGGCAATCCAGCCTCAACTGTGGATGGTATTGTCGCTCTTCCCCAACCGGTTCTACCAAAACCTAATTGTTTTATTTTTAAACTATATGCAGTATTCCAATTGCCTAAATAAACCTGCAGTTTACCTGTACCGTACGTTCTATCTGCTGTATTATATAAAAGTCTTACGTACTGGATTGTATGGTTCCCGTGTCTTACTCCGTTAATAATTTGTATTGAGCCTTGACCATACGACCACGATACTTCCATTTTTAAGTAATTGTGTCGGCTACTCTCATTATCATATACCTCTATTATATCGGCTTTACGAGACCCAGTTAAGTTTGCAACAGTTACCCATTGGTTATTAGCCATTCCGCTTAGACTTCGAGTATCTCCACCGCTCAACTCAACGCCTGCAATCTGTGCATAACCGGGAACAATTATATTACCCGCAACACTTAAAGATGTTCCAGTTGATGATGGATCTAAATAATAACCAGCATTGTCAGAATCATAAAAGACTGGTGCACGGAAAGATCCTACAGATTCTGTATAAGGAACTTCACCAAAAAAGAATCTTCCACTAAGTTCCTGGATATATGCAGTTCGTGCAGCACCTGTATGGAAAGAGATATAAGGATTGCCGGTATCGTAAACAGCAAGAGGACCATTACTTGTTAAAGCTACCGAAGATGTTCCAGCTATAACTTTAGGAGACCGCACACCAGCATTATGCTGCATGAAATCTGTACCAATACGTGAATACTCAGCAGTGTTATTTTTAAATTGAGCAGCATAACTATGAGCACCACTTAGGTCTACTTTTAGTCCATACTCAGTTGCACTTCCTGTACCATTTATTCGTATAGCCCAATCGTTATTGTTTGTTTTCTCAACATATAGAGTAGCATCATTAGTGTTCTGATTAGCACCGCCATGAATATTAAGTCCTACTATCTTCGAAGCAGAGATAGAAGGTTTTACATAATAATTAGTATCATCAATATCGTAAAAAGCGTCAGCTTTTAAATTTCCTAAGAAATTTCCGTCACCAGTCCCGCCACCTAAGTATACTCTAGCAGTTCCAGCCGAGGCAACATACATTCCCCACCCACCACTAAAAGAGCCTGGTAAAAATGTTGGGCTACTTCCTGTATCTGCGAATCCAATACCGTACATACTACCTAATGTAGTAGACGCAGGATTGTAGCTTGAACCAATTGTGTAAATTGGATTTGATTTAGAACCATTACCTCCAATATTATTATAAGAACCTTCTAAATGACCAGTATGATGGTTCCCTCTTCTAATATTATGACCATTCATGTTAATAGAGCCGCTGAATGTTATAGAATCACTAGTTAGCTTGAGTCTAGTTGTTCCACCTCTTTGGAATTCTACATCGTGAGCAGTTGAAGTACCAAACTTAATTGAATCTTGGCCGGTATGAGCGTACCAATGAGAGTTTACAGAGTTAGCATCTTGACCAACTTCAATTTTAGAATGGACAGAATCTGTTAAATTTAATCGTGCACCCCAGCCACCGGAGTTTGTCGTATTACCACCATCACCAATAGAAACATGTTGCCTAAATTTAGCAGACTGAGTAGTATCGCCAGGATGTACATAGTAATTAGTATCATTAATATCTCTAAATATTGCGCCATCTACACCACTTGCATTTGCTTTTAAGAATGTAGCCGAGCCATAACCAGCGTTGTTTACATTAAACTCCTGTGCATTAATATACATCGTAGAGGTATTATTGTTCCAAATCTTAGTCTTCCAAGAGTTATAGTTATTTGTAGTAATACCAAAGAAAAGTGCATTTGCGCCTTTAATGGAAGCATTACCATTCACCTCAAGCTTGAGGTTAGTAGTATCCATAGCAGATTTAGCTTGGTTTATAGCGACGGATGGAACGCTTTCAATGTTACCACCGGCATCAACTACCAGTATTCCGTTTACTTCTAATCCGTCACCGGTTCTAAATGCCATTATATCATTCTCCTGAATTTGAATGTGTAGTTGCTTGCGCCACTATTACTTGTTGTTCCTCTAACCTGTACTGTAAGGTTATTTCCACCAGAATTGTTTCTAGCAGTTCTCATATAAAAATCACCAGTATTAGGCGCGTGTCCTGCTCGGTGTAAAGGTAGTTCATCAACTGCTGTACTATTTGTGCCGGAACCATACCAACTCATTATACCAGAATACATCTCATAGTAATGCCCTCCACCAACAGCAAAATCAGACACATAAACTTGAACTATATATGTTCCTGTTGCTAACTCAGTACTATTTATAGATGTATTTTGCCAACTAGTAGAAAGTGTAAGAGCGTCTGTTACTGTGTATATCTGGTCAATATCAGTACCAGAAGTCATTGTAAGACCTTGATGTTGCACGTTACCAGTAACAGTTAATGGTTGGTCGGAAATAGTAGTTCCTGACGTTATCCTTAATCTAGCTGTTGTGCTTGCAGCTCTACGCAACTGTAAATCTTCGTCATAAGAATCTACAATTCCTTGATTAACCGTAATTTTCTTATTAAAATAGAAAGAGTTCCTGTCTGTAGAGAAGTGCATCCAACTCGAGTTGTCTGGGCCAATAGCAACGTAGCCGCCAGTCGTTTGAATTTTTAACTGGCTGCCATCACCTGTCAACGTTGGACTAGCATCGGCTCCTAGCTGAATAGCCGACATTTTAGAAGTGCCGGCCGGATCAGTGTAAAAGCTAGTATTGACGTGATCGTAATATATAGGAGCTCTTATTTGAGAACTTGCAATTACAGCACCATTATCTCCATGGATGGTTAATCGTTCAGTTAAAGTTCCAGCGTTAGAAGGCGAAAATACTATATTTCTACTTGTACTACCACCCTGACTAAAGAACTCAATATTTGCATCCCATGCAGCCATATTGAATATGTTACTGCCATAGTGTATTTTACCATTCCAGTTCATATCGGTACCACCAATCTGAACTTGATTGCTGTTCCACGATACTTGAGGATCTCCGCCTGCGCCTACAGCAAAGTCTGCTTTACCAGAGTTATTACTAGCACCGTTAATCAAAATCTGCTTGATTACTGAAGTTTCAGATGGATCAGTATAATATGCTGTATTGTCAGAAGAATAATATCTTTCTGATCTTAAATTTCTTCCATAAAAATATCCATCATCATTAAATTCTGCGGTTTTTGTAAATGTGCTTATTGCATGAGATCCACCAGTTGTTCCATGTTTCTTCTGATAGACCTGCATTGTACCATATCCACCACCAATTTGACGCAATACAAACATTCCTGCGCCAGAAACTCCGGAATAATCCGGTGTCCAGGTATTAGTACCACCTCCATCATAGTTAGCATTTACTGCGATTGCGCCAGTATTACTTCCTGTTGCACCATATAATTTTAAGTATGATCCTAACTCAATATGAGAAGTTCCAGATGTCATCATTAAATTACCAGCAATACTTGTATTACCAGTTAATGATGGACTTGCTAATGGAGCTTTTAATGCAATACTATCTGTAATTGTTGTACTAAAGTTTTCGTCATCTCCAATAGCATTAGCAAGCTCATTTAGCGTGTCTAATAATACTGGTGCAGAATCTGTGATTGCTGCTATAATATTTGAAGATGTATCATATCCATTCGATGAAAGGTATGAACCTACTCTTGCATTTGTATAGTAGAGATTAGATCCCTCTGATAAATTGCCAGTATTATGGTTGTTAAGATTAGAAGCCTGTGTTGCTGTACCAGACAATGAACCTGTAATATCACCGGTAATAGTACCAGTAACTGTAATACCAGAACCTGTAACTGCTAATCTAGCATTACCTCCAACATAAAAAGTTTGGCCTGATACATTAGAAGAAGCTCCATATAATATTGAGCCTCCGGCATAAGCATCAACTGGACCAATATACATTACGTTACTACCATTGAGAATCATAGTTCTGGTATATGCACCAGCAGAATCTCTCATTCTAATAGCAGTATTATTAGCTGTAAATGATAACTGGCCGGTCATGTTAGTGTAACCACTCACCTCAACGTTATCGTTTAATAGTAGATCAGCCTGATCGTTATATATTCCACCTCTTGCTTTAATTGAACCACTAAAGTATGCACCTTGAGAAGCTGTAACATAAAGATAATTATCATCAATCATTACAACACCATCATTTCTTACTCTAAGAAGAGTGGCGTTTAAAGAATCTCTTACGACTAGAGCATCAGTACTAGAATCATTTGTTGTGCCTTTAATTGCTAGGTTTCTAATATTACTTGCACCGGCTGGATTCACAAAATACGCGGTATCACTTCTATCTTTATATGAAGCAAATCGAGCATTCATTTCTGATATTACATCAAAACCTGACCCGTTATACCAACCAAGATATATGTGCTGATTCTGCGTAGAATCTATGTATAATTTTCCGCCACTACCTGCTGTAATTCTTGCAGGAGATGAAGTGTTATGGCCCGCAATAGCTTTTCCAAAATCTATATCAGTAATACCGCTTACGGCGCTATTAACTGTTAAGGTTCCATTTAATGTATGAGCGCCTGTAGTAAAGTTTGCTATAACAGCGTTACTATCATTCTTAATAGCAACACTTCCGGTACCAGCTGCTAATTTATAATCATTGTAACTAAACTTGTATGTATGATTTGCCGTAATATTACGAGAAGAGTCTATTACTGTGGTAGTTCCAACTCTAAAATACGTTGATGAAACTGACCCATAGAATGTTGCGTTTTGATTAGTGTCTAATAAGAGAGCTGCGTTATTACCATCAGTGTCAAACCGCAAAGCTCCCCCAGTACTCCCTGCTCTAACGTAGTTATTGGATGCACGACTAAAGTTTAAAACTGCACCTTGATTATCTATAGACCATGTGCCTAAAGTACCGACAACGCTAACGCCACCTGTTGCTTGTAATGTCCCTGAGAAAGACCCTGTTGTTCCTGACAAGCCACCTGTGAGCGTTCCACCTGTAAGATTTAAATGACCTACTTGGCTGTAGGTATAAGCTGTATCGTAATTAGATTTGTTGGTGGTGGTTAAGGTACCTTCATGCCATACTTTATTTTGCGCGGACGATCCTACATAAAGGTCTCCGTCACCTCTCAGGTCTAATTTTTTAGTCCAACTTACTCAGCTATTTGCACTATGAGATACCCCAAACAATCCTGAGTAATTGTTATTAGCATCTACATCACCGAGAACTAGCGCTTCATTTGTGCTTCCTTGCTCGTTAACCAACACGGTTGCGTTGTCGTGAATAAAGTCAAAACCATATCCGTCTGCTTGTGCGTGTTTAATTCTAGTCCAACTATCTCCAGATATGTCGCCAACGTGTATTTCAGAATCTTCAACAACTAGGTCGCCTGTAAGCGTTCCACCGGCTTTAGGTAAAGCCGCGTTCGCTACAGTATAAGCTGTGTTCCAATTTGCACTGCCAGCGTTTACAATGCGAGCATCTGCTCTAGCATTGGTGTAATAAAGGTTAGATCCTTCAGTAATATTAGAAGTATTCTGTGCTGGCATTGTGAATGATATAACACCAGTTGTTGAGTTATATGATAAAGAACCAGTAGCGCTTATCGCTGCTCTTGCCCTTGAAGTCGTATGATAAAGATTTCCGTTTTCAGCTATGTCACCCGTATCGAGTACAACTGAACCGGTTGTTCCATTAACACTTACAACTGCTCCTGCTGCTTGGCTAAATGATATCACACCAGTTGTTGAATTATATGCTATATCACCAGTAGCACTTATTGCAGATCTTACTCTAGTATCAGTATAATATTTGTAATTGGTGTGTTCTGTAATATCACCAGTATTAAGAGAGACTGACTCACCAAGGGAAGTGCTGTGTCCGGCAATTGAAATACTACTGTTTTCTAATTTACTATTAGGAAGAATTGGAATATCACTAGGTGCTAGTTTACCGCCAGAAATATCTAGTGCACTTTTTGATTCTTTTACTTTACCGTCACTAGCTAGTAGTTCTGCTAATAGTCTACCTTTGGATTTAGCCACATAAACTCCTATTTAATCTTGTCTTTAAGATCTTTGATATCTTGTACCAATCTATTTATAACCGTTTGTTGTTCCTTCATGCCTTCTATAAGTAATCCCACCATGTTACCATAAGCTACATTTTTAGGATTAATATCTCCATTCCCGTCTTCAGGAGTTTCTGATACGAGGCACTTAGTTTCTGCTATAGCTTCTACTTCCTGCGCTATAACTCCCATGCTGTCATCGCCAGACTCTTTCCATTTAAATGTAACTCCTCTTAATTTACTGATAGTATCAAGTGGATTTTCAATGGTTTTTATTTCAGTCTTTAATCTTTCATCAGAATAAGCAGTAACGTTACCAGCAAATGTGACGTTTCCAGACCTATCCATTGTCATTAGGGAAGTTCCCCAACCACCATTTCTATGGCCGTGATCTTTCTTGATTCTAAAGTTACTGTCTGTGTAACCAAAACCTACTGTATATGTTTCAGTATTATTAGCATGAGAAAATATAATTGAAGGTTTATCAGTACCAGTTGTTCCATTGATTCTATACTCTGCAATACAACCCCATGCAAAGTTTCCTGTCGCATTCTGGAAAAGAGAGCCAATAACATTTCCACCAGCAGATGTTTGCGTTACTTTTAATGCTGGTGTTGCTGTTGTACCTTGAAGATTTGTTGAAATAGCAGGGTCTACATAAAAGCCACTACTGTTCTGATCATAAAACCCTGAAGCTGAGCAAGTACCAACAAGGGCTAAATTACCTGTAGTAGCGTTTAGTGACATTTTTGATGTTGCAGTTGCACCACCACCGCCGCTTCCGCCTGTTTCCCAGTTCCATCCGTAAGTAGTAACACCTTCCATTCTTGAACGTAATGCCCAAGATGTTACACCAGCCAATCCAGTAGGAGGTGTTAAGTTTCCATTTGGTCCACAGCTACCTTGTCCCGGCGCGCCCATGTAATCTTGCCAGTTATAATATGATTCGTTATACCAGCTGATTCCAGTTACAGACGTACTTGCTCTCATTAGGGATAAACCATGAGCTTTAATAGAAGCAGTACCGTCTCTTTTTACAATACTATTATTTACTGCACTTTCTTCAGCATTATATCCATCTAATAAGTCTGCATCTAATCCTGAACCTGAGCCATCGTTTGAACTATTCCAGAATTTATGATTATACGCGCTTGTAGCAATTCCATATACAGCAGGTGTTCCAGCACTGTTATACGATACTGGCATATTAAGATATACTTCGTTAGCAACTCCACTGTCAGCTTGTGCTGATGTTCTTTCTGAAACAGTAACATCATAAGCAGCGTTTGAATGGTCATATGAATACCATTTGTGTGGTGAAGCAGATACATAGTTTGATGCTGATGTACTGTCATTTACTTCAATACTAATATCAGCATTTGACCATATATGATAATTTGCTGTACCACCTCTAAGCCATACAACGTGTTTCATCGTATGTGCTGTAAACGCAATACCACCTAAGATTCTACGATAGACTTCACCAAATTCTTGAACTCGTACTCCAGTAGGATAACCACCCCAACCAGATGATCCCATAATTTTATAGTTAAAATTAAGTCCACCCATGTGAGTAGAACTACCCCATGAAGATGGAGCAGTTTCAGAATATGATCTATAAATTTGGAAATCAGTTACTCTATCACCACCTCCACCAGATATAACTACAGGGTAGTAAGTAGCGGCATCTCCTCCAACAGTAAAGTCTATTTTTTCACCAACACCTAGCTGGTTGTGAAAATGCATATTATCAACAGTATCAGAGTTACCACCATTCGCTGGAAGTGAGGTAGGATTAGTATAGTAAGAACCATGTTGCCCATCAAGTAAATCAGCATCTAGTGTTGAACCAGAACCGTCGTTTGTACTTCTCCACAAAGTACCAACAGTTCCACCATCATTCATGTACCCGCCGGCATATAAATATTTACCACCCGCGTTTGATACTCCACCACCTATGTATGAACCATAGCTGGAGTTATAGCCTATGAAGTCAGAAAATCCTGTTCTTGCTGCTAATGTTCCATTGGCGGTGTTTGCAAAAGTTGGTATTGCTGTAAATGAATCAGCAGTATCGCTTCTCATAAAACTTGCACTATTAATACCATCAAGTAAATCTGCATCTAAGCCTGAACCTGAGCCATCGTTACCTGTGTCCCAAATTTTTCTCCAACCAGAATACTCATCGTTATTCCAGCCGGTTTGGTAGTGTAATTGACCTGTGTGTGGCGCATATAGTTTGAACGTGGAGTCGTCTAACTGCCATGACATTACCCCGCCGTAAGTGTAAGCGCCTGTGGGATAGTTAGAGTCAGTATTACTTATATTTTCTACTTGGTACACGCCCATATGACCATCAGTTTGGCTGAATATGGTGTCCCAATTACCAGAGACTTTACCTTTGTAATGCATTAAAAAGTCTTTGTGCTTACCATCTACCATATCAGCATCTAGACCAGAGCCTGAACCATCATTACCAGCGTGCCACATGGTATTACCGTTTGCATATAAAGCCGTTTTATTAAAATAGAACCCGCCAGCAAGATTAGTGTATATATGCGCATACGAACCGTTCATTGGTCCTAGCTGAATATTTCCATACTGTGTATTGAATTGAGCGTAAGTTTGCGCTGAGAATTGTAGATGCCCCGAACTATCAGTATTCCAACCTGCCTTGTTGTTGTAGTCGTTTCCAGAGTATAAGGAGTAGTAACCCCCGTTTTCTCCAGCATAGTATTGACCATCCACAAGCAGTGAAGTTCTACCTGAGCTAGGATTATCTTGGAGTACAACAATTTCGCCACCGTTATCGGCAGTTCCTCTAGCCCTTGAACCGGGCATATTACTTGCCCACCACGATCCGCTCGATGGCCAGTAATTACCGCCACTCGCCGGTGCATAGTAAGAACCATGTTGTCCATCAAGTAAATCAGCATCTAAACCAGAGCCTGAGCCGTCGTTGCTTGCTCCCCATAAGTTTCCTTGGCCTGCTGTAACCATCAACCCGTTTGTTCCAATACTCATTCTAGCCGCAGTAGTAGAAGAAGACCATCCACCAAGAACCATTGCATTAGAAGTATCTAAACCCCAGTTAATTGCATACGCTCCACTTCTATGGAAAGCCATATATGCAGCCGTAGTACCAGTAGTATATGCTTGTAAAGAAGCACCTCCGCCTCCACCGAGGGGTGAAGTTGCGCTTCCCGCAGGTTGGAAATATTTAGTACCTGTAACATTTACTGTATTTGTAGAAGATAATGTTTCTGCTGTTAAATAGCTTCCAGCCGGTTGATAATACGAACCGTGCTGACCATCAAGTAAATCTGCATCTAGTGTTGAACCACTGCCGTCATTACCAGCATGCCAGACTTTGTTGCCCTGTAAGTGCATACCACCAGTTCTGGTAATCCTAGCTATTTCGGCATAAGAACCTGTTTGATTGCTTTTAAAGAACCACCCAGAAGTATCATTATTTTCTGCGTGTTCGACAAAGGTCGTTTGGTGACCGCCTGTAATACTAAGCCCTGACTGATTAGCAACAATACCTCTAATTGAGATAAAGTGATTGTTATTGAGGGTGTACCCTTTAAATACACCGTAACCACTTCCACCTTCAATCGCGGCATCCCCTTGGAAGTCTACTTTGCCAGAAAATGAAGCTGTTGTTCCATTTAAGTTACCAGTCAACGTACCACCAGTTAACGGAAGGTAACTACCAGCTGC
>Ga0209092_10003214_pt1 | contig 14376 bp, 10 predicted proteins | sample FraStrMetagenome_FD_187446 | JGI IMG/M metagenome (GOLD analysis project Ga0209092, IMG submission 187446) | Marine eukaryotic phytoplankton communities from Arctic Ocean - Fram Strait ARC3M Metagenome (SPAdes) (version 2) | ecosystem: Environmental > Aquatic > Marine > Oceanic | place: Fram...
GGATTATTTAACAAACATTGTGAACTTGTAGAAGGCAATGCTCAAGTGACTAATGCGAAAGATACTTTCTTGCAAGAACATGATGGGCGCACATCTATTAGTGCGATTGAGGTAAGCTGACTACTTTTACACCTTAAAAGAAACAAAATCACATTCATACCTCTTTAACACTAACTCCCTCTTCACGTTTTTCAACAAGCAAAAATATCTAAATGAAATGAATTTTTACGCCACAAAAGCCGATTTTCTTCCAAAATACGATTCTCCTGTATTTCCAAAACATGTATGTGATCAAGATGATACTATCGTTGATGGCTTATCTCTTTATTCAAGACAATTGCTTCAGTCTGCCTTTCTAAATTCCAAATCGTGATGTAAAACTTAATTTCAATTGCTTTTTAATTGTGAGTTAAATGTTAGCCAAGTTCAAAATACCAAGAACATTTATAATACGATTTTATGAAGGGAGACAACATCATGCACATACCAAGAAAATTATGAAATAGCTGTGAATCTAAAAGGATGTTCAGATTCCTTCTAGTTGCATTGTCCAGATCCATTCATTTATTCTGCAATCTGTATGCAAGACCACACGTGATAATCAATCAATTAGTCCTAACAGGAAAATCGCTGCAACTTTCGCAAAAATAATATGAAAAAGAATACCTTCTACTTAAGTGAGAAGCATGTTATCCCTTTAAAGCACCGTAACTTGATCTCCAAAAGAAAATAATAGCGTATACAAAACTCTACAATGCATGATGACCTGCAAAAAGTCATCAACGAGAGACAGTTGTCTGAATATTTATGAAATCATCAACACAATAACCTGGAATGAGCTCTAGTCCAAAATAGTGATAAGATAGTCGGATGTTCCTGGTTGATTTTTTATGTAGTGAATGTCTGTTAAAAGCAAAGAATAGAAATTTCTGGATCTGATGTGAAAACATGAACAACCTCATCCGAGTCTGAAGTATCCGAAAGTTTTTTTTCAGATCTACCGTACGTAAGAATACCTTTTAATTAATAGAAGTTACTTTGTATGACTCATTCCTGATATTTAGTAGAAATTACGTACTGACTAGAGTCCCTTCATCAACTTCATACCGAATCTATATAATCTCTCTGGTAAATAGGTCGTGCAAAATGTATCTGATGACTCGTTACTACTACACAAGAAAATTAATATATTTACCTCTCATCACACAAAACGAGGAAGAAAAAAAAACACCTCTTTTTCAGTTGTAGAAACAATGAACCTTCTTATCAAAACAGCTGCGTTTGTAGGCGTTTCCACCGTCGGCTTGACTTATCTTGCAAGCAGTCTTTGTAGGCGTTTCCACCGTCGGCTTGACTTATCTTGCAAGCAGTCCATATGCCCCTTTTGAAATTCCTGAAACTATGTCAAGTATCCAGAGTATTTCCAAGGGCAAAATTGGGTTAGTTCAGGACATTCCAACTGCGTCTTTAATCCCCACTAAACCAAACCAATTTCTTGTAAAGATGGCATATGCTCCAGTCAATCCTAGTGATGTGTACACTGCATTACGAGAATCTGATTACGGGTTTGATGAGGTTACATATCCTCACACAAATGGTTTTGAAGGATCGGGGACCGTAGTCGCCAGTGGTGGTGGACTTATTCCATTTCTATACACCTTTTTCAATTTAAACGTTGCTGTAATCCCAGGAGTACCAATTACTTGGAGTGAATATGTATTAGTAGATGATCTTATGAAGTCTATTCCTTTATTTTTGGCATTTCCATTTTGGTCTTCCAAAAACGTGAATGTTCTACAAAAGGGTAGTGCTGCCGTTGTCAATCCAGGCACAGTCATGGGATTTTTAGAAACTGCAAAGGAAATAAATGAGACTAGTATGGTACATACAGCTGCAAATTCAGCTTTGGGAAAAATGTTGATTCGGGCTGCAAATGTTACAGATGTGAATATTATTGCTGTCGTGCGGGGGGACCGTAATGAGCGAGAATTAGTAGAGGATCTACAACATGATCCTGAACTAGTTATTCGATCTGATAAAGCAACGTTTGTGGAAGATTTAAGTTTTGCATGCAAAAAGCTTGGAACTAGATTGGTTTTTGATGCTATTGCAGGCCCGTTTACAGATCAAATTGCAAAGGCTTTGAAATTGAGTGGAGTTGAAGAACCACTCGTTTATGTCTATGGTGACCTAAGTGGTGAAATGCATAAATCTAAAAGGAAATATCCATTTTGGCATTTGAGAACATTTTTGGAGGAACCAGGAATGGAAGACTCCAGAGCGCTTACACTTATGAAGGGAATATTGAGCATGTTGAAGAATGAACTATCAACCTCATTTAAACATGTGGTCAAACTAACTGATCCCAAAACAATTGATGTGTTGAAACAATACGAGTCTCACCAAAAGGGTGGTAAGATTGTCATCAGCATGGAAAATTAAAATATTGTCAAATTTTCAGCAAATTAAAACAAAATAAATCAGGAGTTCTGGCTGTTAGTTTTTTTTTCATGTAATGATTCAGACAACATTTATGAGAATATAAATATCGCCATTTATCCTATTGCCCTAACAATAAAAAACCATGGATGACTCATCTAAAATATATTGTCATGCTACACATCCAAATTATGAGCATCACATTCGTGTAAAAAGCTCCCATTGGTGCCATCAGCATACTTTTACAGCAATCTGAAACGGAGATTTTATTGTCTCTCCAAACTTATTTACAATTTGGTGTTTTTGTAAATCTTACTTGTTCTGAACTAATTTAATGAATCGATAAATATTGAGATTTATTTCTTAACTCTAGTCTTCTTTTTACCGGCAACAAAACCAAAAATGTCATCTCCTGGATTACCTCCCCTTGAAACCTTTTTCTTTGGATACCGTTTCACTCCCAAAATTCTCTTTTCAACATCATCCAGCATACTATATCTCCGTGCAAGTTCCAAATTATCCGCTTCTGCTGTCAAAGCCTTAGTAGCATCAAAAGTTTGTGGTCCTGCTGGGGCATTAATAAGAGTCCCTAAGGAATGCTGCAAAAAGGAAGCTTCTTTAGTTTCCTGTGGAACATCTCCAATCGCAAGTTGGAAAAAGGCTCTCAAACCAAACATGACTAAAAAGTACCATGATACGGAACTAACATAGGAAGTTTCTAAGGTTGATAGGTCTAATCCTCTTTGAAACATCATTTTAAAACCGTTTGTGAGTGGAAATGGGACTTTCACTAGCACAAACCCCTGAAAAAAATGGGATATACCCTGCATCATTACCATATTCTGTACCATAAATGCCATCTGACCCTTTGCCCCGTCCATCATAGACATGGGATTCATCATATTAAGATCACCTCCACTCGATTTCGCAGCTTCGCTATCCTCTGTAGCGCGAATCGCTTCTTCACGTAGCAATGACATTTGCTCATTGGATAAATCTTCCTTTGAGGAAAGATAACGTTTACGACTTTCCCATTTGTAAGAGGCTATGTATCCACCCCCACCAGATCGAAGTCGTGCCGATCGTTGGATACAGGATTTAGCTCTGGTTTCAATGGGAGAAAGGTTTTTTTTATTGGATCGTAGATATACGGAAATGCTTTGACGTAATAGACCGGCTGCGATCATGATGACTAAGAGAGGAAGGACAACCCAATCTCGAATGTCGGAGTCTAACAGGAGATTCTGGGACGACAAACCTGACGGTACAGCCAAAGATGATGTTGCAGTTCCAGGTGTCATGGTATTCTTTTGAACTCAGACGAAGCTCCTGCTGCTGTAATTTTATTTTTCATAAAAACTGAGGTACTATACCGTAAATAAAAGATTTTTAAATTAGGCCCCTACATTCTATGTGATGAGATCGTATGTTAAATCTAGTATCCTAAAAAAGAATGAAAATAGTGTCAAAAACATCCTCTGCTATCGGAAGAAAATATTTTTCTTCTTCAAAATTATCTAAACGTTTCACTTTTTGTATCATAATTAAAGAAACTATCAAAAGATTGAGAATAAAATAATTGATTTCATTGATATTCATTTAAAGTCATCTAAATCCTGGACTCATTTTTTTGCCATGCTGAGATAGCTGGTTTGGAAACAACCAAGAAGTCAAGAAAATTGACGTGCATTGCTCAGAATTATCAAAGGAATTTTTAAAGAGATATTGAATATATTTATTTTATATTGCAATCTTCTCACTTGAGCGCACTTTCTGAACCGTTGCATATATTTTGAGTTGTAGCACGAAAAATAGCAGAATTAGCCTTACTTCATGGTCATGTTAAATTTTGAAGGGGTCTTGAAAAATACATGTATAGTTGGGATTTTCACTTTCATTTCAAAAACGAAATCAACTCGTTTTTCCATCTTTATTTTGGGGATCTTTTTTGACTCGAACAATTCTTTTTGAGCTCGCTGCAAGAAAAACTAGTGGCGATATTATCTTGAGATTTAATTTTTGAAGTTTTTTTTTTCAGAAAGATAATCCCTAAGTCAAATGATTGAGACATTTACCGTTCAAATTGAGCTAAATTTGTCAGTCCCACAAAGGACGGCTAAATCTACGTGAGCATGAAATTTAATATTTAGCTCTCAACGGAATTTTCATAGCAAATATAGATTGCTATTTCGGTTGTTGTCCATTGTTGGAAACTTGAAGACATAATCAAAAATATTTACTTTCTCTTTTTGTTTATGTGATAAATCCTAAAAAAGTAAAAAATGTTTGAAGTTGAGGAGTAAGATTTTTGCTCATCCATATTTTTTAAACAAAGTAGACCATCAGCACTACCCAGAGAAAAAGCAACAGGAAACGAATTGAAAATATCCTTCACTGTTGAAAAAATGAGCCGATCACTTGGATTTGTAGAGCAAAAAATAGACGAAAGCGTCATTTATTGGTATGCATGCTCTGGACTTGAAGCCGAATTGAGTAATAACAATGAGGGTATTTTTGGATCTGCGAGAGCACATGAACTGTTCTTTGATTATGATTTTGTGTACAACAAACGACAAGGATTAAAAGAATCCTTACGAATTGCTGAAAAAAGAATAGCGGAACGGGTCTCGAATGCAATAATAGACTGCCAAAGAGATTTAGAGGAAGATAAAAGAAATTTGCAAAGAGAAGAGAAAATAGTAGCTTTAATCAGCACACCAGAGGACATAATCGACAATAGAGGGGAAGGTATGAGCAAACCGAAAGTTCTTACAATATGTGTTGATTTTTGAAAAGCCTGACAATAACTTGAATTCTATTACTTGTCAGACAAATGCACTTCGTCAATTGAAGTTGGAAACGGACAGGAATGCAAACCAATAAGAGGTGCAATGCAATTTTATAGCCATTGTGATAGCTGTATTTTTCCAGCTTCCAACATTCTATCAACAATGCAAAGAGTGTTAAAGGATGGTATTTTTGAAGATGAAGGCACACCTATCCAAGTAAAATTTATAGGAGACCGTTTAGTAGTTAGTGAAACTTTAACAATTTTAATTGATCAGCTCAGTGGAATAATAGGGGATCGATTCAATCCTGACTCAACAGAGTTGTCTCAGCAAAGGCTTAGTCGATCAAACAATTTCGTGATTGGAGGATTCATAAATGTCTTTCTTGTCATGGTTTTGCTTGCTACTTGGAGAAAAAGAAAAAAAATACAGAATCCGTTTGTTAAGAAATTGAAAGAAACAAATGAACGAACATTTACTGCAAACAGACAATCAATTTATATCAAGGGACTTTCTGGTATGGATAAGCTTGAATTGTATGCAACTGATAATGATGATATGGGTTTTGATTGCAAAGAAGAAGGAATTGAAATAGAAATAATTCCAAGATGACAAAAATTCAGATTTTTGTATCTGTTTTCCAGTACTTAATGGAAACAAAAAACAAATCGATGTGACCAAAAAATCTTTTTCATTAAGATAAATCAGTGAACACTTCACTTGACATCATAAGTTTGCACCATAATATACTTACAGATGCTTTCTTTGAGAAATAAGTTTCCTACACATTGGTGAATCAAAGAATGCACATCCAAAGATTCAAGAAACTTAGCTATTTCACAATGGTTAATTAAGATAAAATTCTTAGAAAGCTATGACGGCAAAAATATCCATTCATTTAAATTTACAGTAAGCATTACAAATAACTCTTCCCAGATTTCAAAGATCTATTCATTTTAATTACGTTATTGATGGTAAATCTTCATCATATTCATAAACAACATTGTCAAAGCTGCCTGTTGAAATATAACTGTTGGACAATGAGACAGCATCGTCCTCAACATTATTTTCAATAAAGCTTTTCTTTTTGTTATTTATTTTTGGAGTACCAGGAGTGTTCTCGGATTCATCTTTCAAACTTTCGAGTATACTACTTTGATTGTCCTCTGATACATCATCAAATGACGAGTTTGTTTGAGTTCTTTTGTCCGTCAAATCATCAATGTTGACATGTGGCTCTAACAGGAAAGCTTCCAAGTCACTAATAGACTCATTTTCTGCTTCGTGATTTGACTCAATAATTGGTTGCAAAAGAAGTTCTTCTGAAGTAATTTTGAATCTTTCGTCTCTTTCATCATTGTTTTTTCCAGATATTCTTGAGTCGGCATCTTTAGATGATTCCACAGAAGTTTCACCAACAGATTTGAAATCATCATCATCTTCATTCCTTTCATTTCTGTTAACTTCCTGCCATTTAGTTTTTGGTTTACTACCTGAGATTAAAAGAAAACCACCAATAGCTAGAATAAACCCACCTAAGGTTGAACCTGCTATTATAGAAAAAAGCTTTCGATCCTGTAGTGAGATTCCAATCTCTTCTTTAATAACATCACTTCCTTTTTCTTTAAAGCTTGCATATGCCTTCATACTAGATATTGAATTGAAATCATTGCTTACTTGTAATCCTTCGATGATATTTTGACTATCTGCCTCCAAAGAGTGTATCAACACATCAACTATACTCAGGCTTTGATGCAGGATAAAATGGGACGTTCTGATTGAAGTGGCTAAAGTGAACTCATACAAAGTGTCCTCCATAGATTTTGACCGAATATCTAGGGTATCTGAGACAAGGCTAATACTGTCACCGAACACTTCCACATCTAATACTTCAAAAGGAAGGAGTCCAGCAGAAAAAGTTTCTTTAAGTGATTTTGAAATAATATCTTCGAAGAGGGCGATATCATATCCCATAAATGTTGCATTTTGATGGACATGAAAAAGAGACATCAAAATTACATTGGACTGAATAATAGGTTGAATTATTCTGGTTTTATATTCAATTTCCTGTACTATAGAAGGCAAAATATTACGCAGCGTTTCTTGAACAGCCTCACTTGGAGTGGTGAATAAATAGGACGTTTCAATGTAAACATTCGTAGCCTTGCATCTTTCATTTGGCTGAGTATTTGTTGGACAACGGACTAAAAGTTGGATTTTGTATTTGAGTTCTGTAGAAGAATAAAATAATTGAATTAATTACATTGTTGATTTCTTACCATCGTTGTCTTCAACATCTACAGGAACTGAATTGACACTGATAATGGCTACATTATTTGCTTCAAGGAAATCCGCTGATTCCTTACTCAATGAATCATGATATGGTTTTCGAAGCAAAGAATGTAATGAATAATCAAAATTTTCTTTTACATTTGGAAGGAAAGTTATATTTGAAGGATACATGAGGAAAAGGCCAAATAAATATACTGATCTTTTCCTTCTCAACTCTTCTTGATTTAAAGATGGCATTACAGAAGGAATATTCGTTGGATCATTGATAAGATTAACGTCCGAACGTATTGCTGTTGTGTAGTGAATTGCGCCATTCCATATACATGGTTCCATAGTACTGAAACCAAATGGATATTCAGACACTACAACACCTCCCTGTATCAAAAGATCTGCATTAATGTAATCATTACCCTTGATGATGCCACTGCTATATCTCAAATCAGATGTTGTCAAAGTGACATAAAACGATTGAACAGAATTGCGTGGAATTGTGACAGCTAAAAACGATTCCTGTGGTATAGGTGTCTTGACAAACTCTCCCCTTCCTTGGATTTTACCTGATGAAACAATACTCCACAAATATACCGATTTTTCATGTTCCACATGAGTCCCTGCTTTGGTATAGATTTCATAGAATACATCAGATGTAGTGCTGATATGAAGATCCAAACTTGTAACTTGTATTTCATCCCAAGTCATTACATCAAACATTACTCCTTTTGTACTATTTATTCCTTCATAAGTCGTTTCTAACGATTTTAGGAGAGATGTTGTGATATTTTCAGGATTATCAGGGTTGTTCGATGAAACTGTTGAGTTCATGAAAGATGGTTGACTTGATTCAGTAGAAGAAATTGGTGGAGAAATGAGTTTCAGAGCTGTAGAAGGTATCATACTTGGACTGGTGGTGTAAACGGGAAGAATTCCATTGGGTGGTAAAGAAGAATTTGTGAAGTTGAAGGTCGAATCAATACTCTCATTTTTAGTTGGAAAGATATGATGTGGTCTCTCTTTCCCAATCAGATGAGATTGCTGTATTGAAAAAGGCTGAAATGTTGGCACCGGGGACAAAATAATAGGAGCCGTTGGTGGTGATGTAAGCATGGTAACATTTGAAGGACCTATTGGTATTGAGGAATGCATCGTAGCATTACCATCTATATGCATTTGAGGCTTTAGAGGTATTGTGATATTTGCGGTGAAGTTATTGTTTGTAATATCACTTGTGTTTAGTGACTGTGTAATTAGGGTTGTATTTATTTGTTCGCTTGAGTTTGAAATTGTTTGAAGCAGAGATGTATTGGTGACATTAAAAGAAACCATCATTGTTTCTGCGAATGTTTCATTTTTAGTCTCCAATGTTACATTTTCTCGCTTTATTGATGATTTTGTTTCATTTTGTAAAGTTGTCTCTTTTACGAATATCGATTGATTTGTTGGGAATTCTGGTGTTGAGTTTGATGTTTTTTCGGATGACTCCGCGGACGAATTTGATGAGAGTGCAGAGAGAGATGCGTTTAGTACAGAAACTACATTTGAAAAAGAACTATTGTTGCTCAAGCTTGCATTTTCTTGGTTTCCTTTCAAAATATCTCCTGCAATATCAAAGTTCCTTATTCGTTTCTATAAAAATCAAATATAATCAGAGCGTGAATCATTGTCGATATAAAGTGAGTGGATTTGTGTGTTTTTACAAAGCACAAACAAATGAAGAAGATGAAATACCGAAAGATACTTGAAAGGAAAAGGAGCATACCTTGCGTCGTTCATGGCTAAAGAATCCATTGCCAAAAAAACCATGAACTGTGCTTACAAACAGGAAAATAATAAGCACATATGTGCTAAGATGTCTTGGGTATCTCATAGTTGCTCGATATGAAAGCGATGAATGAAGAATATTGTAGAAATTACTTTACAGTCTTCACGGATGATGGCATTCACAGTATTTTACCTAATGGACATTTTCTAAATTTATTGGGTCAATGGTATTTTGTTTTTTTAATTAAAAACATCATAATCAAGAAATGGATGTGAGAAATAAGCCTATTTTGTTGCTATATACGACTAAATTAGGTTTCAATCATGCGGAATTGCGTAATTCAAAAACATATATGCAGTGATTTATATTGTACTCCGTAGTGTACCCCAGTTTAAAATGGATGTAAATATGGTATATCAAATAAAATGACCGACTTTTAAGACTGGGAACGGTACAGATGACTTTTCATAAATGGAAGAATTTTTACGCAGTAGCATACGAAATACGAGTAAATTTATTTGTACCCCAAAATTCATTCATTCTTGCCTTGGCTCCTCCTAACAGCAAACTAGAGTTTCATTTAAAATGACCATGCATGTAATTTATGACTATTAAAGGCTGTTTTGTCTTTTATACGAACTCTTTCTGCAAAAAAGGAGATTTCTTGTAGGTTGTTGCCAATAAATAGGAAATACCACTAGTAAAATATTCAGTATGTCTCTTTTGTAACTATATTATTAACCACGCTTCAAAAAATGGTTTTTTTGGAAAGTAGGTTCATATTCACTATAATGTGTAGAATATATTGTACGGTAAACCCGGTTATACTCTTTTGTCACGCTTCTTTCACAAATTGTACATATAAAAGAATACAATTGGGCATTTATCTCATTGCTGAATTGGTTCACTCGAGTCAATTGCTTTGAATAATATCAAAATTATCATTAAGTTTTGTGAATCCCAAGTATTCTCAAAAGATTAGCTAATACATCAAGGGAAGTAAGTTATGACAGTTGCTACAGGTATTATTGCTGCACTCCTTGCTCCTTTGCTTGAAGCTGTTGGGTTTTTAGAATGGGATATTCAATGGACGAACAGCGGAGGATCTGCTTTTGCATTAAATTTGTATAAATGCAATTTAGCAGCATTAGCATTTTTTTATATGACATTTTGGATAGACAATGATTTGGGACGAAGGTTAGATGCAAGGCCTCAATACTTTGGTGATCAATATGAAATGGATCAAGAATTACTTCGTAAACAGATTCATTACGAAGAAAGCCAAAGATATCAACAGCATTTGGAAGAGCAACAGATGCACTTTCAGCAATATCATCATTATCACTATCCTGATTATGTGAGAAATAGCACAATGGATGGGTTTCCAGTTTCTGTGTTGATGTACCTTATGTTATCTTCTCTCCTTGGGATTGTGATTGGTGACTTAGCGGAATTAGAAGCTTTACGAATAGTTGGTGCTAGGAGAGTCCTAGTCGTTGATACAGTAAAACCATTTGCAGCAGCATTTTTTGGAGCTGTCATTCTTGGAGAGTCTTTGCATCCTACTGCTTTCATCGGCATGGTTTTGACGGCCGCTGGTGTTTATATTGTGCTCATGGCGACAGGAGTGCAAAATTTAGATGAAAAAGTCAAGGAAAAAAGTGTTCACGGTAGTGATAAGACTTCTAATCTTTCAAGTGATAGTGGTGGATTCATGTTCGTCGAAACGGGAGGTAGGGATTTGCACCCTAGAAAAGGACTAGGTCTTATGCATCGCCCATTGAGTAAACATAGTCTAGAATCATTGAAAAGTAATGACGATATATCATATTTTGACGCAGATGATGGAAGCAGTGTTTCATCTGCTTTTTCAGAAAGATCAGATGGTAGTTCAGAAGATTTTTTTCTTGAAAATATTCCACCCATGGGAGATGATGAAAATATCGGCAGTGCTATAATTGACACAACTTCCTTCGAAAATAGTTCAGCTTCCAAAGAACTGTTTCCGACAACTAAATTTCAAGCAACCCCTTTAAATAAGGCTAGAAGTTGGGCATCTGAATCGTCTTTTATAACTACTGAATCAGAATGTGGACCACCTCCAGGATATTATCAGAATGTGAATAATAGGGAACGAAAAAATGATAGAAAGAAACGCCTTCGAAGAGGATATTTTCTCGCCCTATTAAATGTCCTCCTAGATGCCTATGGTGCTCTTCTTGTGAAACAGTATGCTACACATTTGAATACATGGGAAATTAATTTAATTCGATATGGATTTGCAGGATTCCTTCTCGCTTGTATATCTATTGGATTAAGAATTAGAGATAATATATTTTTGGGGACAAATGAACGAAGAAAAAAATTCGGAATCAAACCCACTGTCCAGATTGACTCTCCACCTGATTCATATCAATCTAATATACAAGAGTCCATTGTTCCATGGTATCGCTTACCAAATATGTGTATCCAAAGTTGGATTACAATTTCTTTGGGAGTTGTTTTTGTGACTTTTCTCTGTCCAGCTTTATCCAGTTATGCATTATTTGAAATTGCTTTGGCATTGGCAGTTACCCTAAATTCAACGACACCGTTGTATATGCTTCCACTCATGTGGTTGGTGAAACAAGAGAAACCGACCAAAAGAGGTTCCACTGGAGCTCTCATGGCTTGTCTTGGTGTGGTTGTTTTATGCATTTGGGGCATTGATACTGACAATATATGATAATTTAAGTGGATATTCCAACTATATCAAACAGCTAATAAAAATTAACATTTATAATAAATTATTTTGCAAGTTTACTCTATAGTACAACTTTCCAAGCGAATTATATTCTTTTTTACGAAACTTTGTGTTTGAAACAATATGTGCGTGTTCATTATAATTCGGTTTCAATGCAAATAAGCCCCGTGGCAAAATAAAGTGAACTACTTCTTATTAATTTTCAACGCACCATAGTCTTTCTTTACAATTTATAGCTTCATTTACAGTTTTTGACTTTAATGATTCAATTTAGGTATAGCTTGAGCAACGAAACTTTTTATAAATTACACTAATCTTCTAGCAGTTCATTCCAAAGTCTCCGGAAACATTTCTTGACCCCTTCACGAGCAAACGGTATATAACTTAAACAATACCAACCAATCGACAAGTACTGCAATATCATTAGAAATACAACAATTAGAGCTTTTGCTTTGAAATCAGGTGCGAATGAAACTCCGAGAGTCGTACATAAAGATAAAAGGTATACAATGGCCGATATCCTACGAGTCTTTTGACACATCCGTTTCACTTGATTTCTTGGGCCTGCAAGAAAACATGATCCACTTAATGATACACAATTCCCTAACGTAGCTATCGACACAAATGGTACAGGATCTCCCATAAGAAGTGCCTTCAATCGAAAAAAAGAACCAAAAGAGAGAATATATCCTACACCCATACACGAAAGACATCCTATCATTCTTTCTTTCCAAGTGAGAGTTGGAAATAATGCGCACACTTCTTCCTCAGCATGTTCTTGCCATGATTTTTCCTCTGGTGGACGGGCAGGTGCAATCGAGAGTGGTAGGAGATTATCCAGGCCTTCCACATCGCCAATCTTTTGTTTCATTTTATCGACTATCATGGAATTATTTTGTTTCACTTTGTCCAGCAAATTGTCTTTGCCTTGTTTTAAGTTTTCAAGCATGTCCATGTTTGAAATAATGTTTTCACTTTTTTTTCTTTCGGTGAGGTTATGTGCTACACTGTGAACTTGTTGTTGCCTTCACTGCGCTCAAATTCGAATTGAATATTTAAAGATTTGTTTATAGTGCTTCTGTGCCAAAATGTTCCCAGGACTAACATTCTCAAGTGATGACCTTCAAGGCCATTCTGTTCGATTTGCAATGAATATTGTTATTTACGGATCTTGGGTCACTCTTCTTTTTCACATTTCATTCACGATTTAAATTGTGTACTCTCTTATATAATACTCATTCATGAGAGACAAATCTTTCATCTGCAGTCGTAGTACGCACTTATTTGTGTCCAATCTACAGTTCATAACAAATGAAATGAATTGCACCAAATAACAATCACACGATGCAAAAATACATTCAAAAAGAAAATCAAATTCAAGTGACATCATCTCGCACAGTCGATAATTGGTAAAAATGGCGAAAAATAGCTTATTAATGCTCATAGCAGCATGCACCCTTCCATTCTACACAAGTGGATTATCACTTGATGCTGGTGGAGGCGGTCCTCCCAAAAAATATTATGGTGGAGCAGGTGTAGGTCGATTTTCCTTGGATGGAAATGTGGATTGGCAATGCAAATACGATATGGTACTTGTAGAGCGATTACAAGGAAAACCAAAGACAGAAACGGGTCTCTTCATTCCTGATGAAGATTTACCAAAGCTTCACATAGGTCAAGTGCTTTCAATGGGACCAGGAAGAGAAGAAGAGAATGGCTCTATCGCACCCATGCCCGGCATAAAAGTTGGTGATATTGTGGTTTGTAAGAATCCTTGGGGAATCGGACCAAAAGATGAAGAGACTGGAGACGGAAAGAAACTTAGTTTTATGAGATCTCAGGACATTGCAGCTGTCTTAGATGGAAAAGTCATTGATGATCGTATGGAATAATTCTTTACAGAGAGAAAAGGAATGCAGCATCACAATTGTTTACAAAATTATTATAATTTAGATTTCAGAGAAAAGACAGACATCATTCGAAAGAAGATAATAGATTAATTTATAGCTTTTATGATGAGATTTTTTAGAATTTTCTATCCCTAGTCATGAAATTGAATACTAGTTTTCATCTCTCAACATAATATTGATCTATGTCTTCTTTTCAATCATGCAATTTACAAAAGAATAAAAGAAACACACAGTCTCTATTCCTGTACTTAGCATCCACGTCCTAATTCCTCACATAAAGCATCACGCATTTCTTGCTTGCTTTTTTTCAAAGAAGCTTGCTTAGCTTTTTCACTCTTCATTGATTCATCAAATCTAATGGGTTTGGAGGCTGCTTTCTGCAATTCTGCTTTACGTGCTATACGAGCGGCCATTTCGGCGTCCTACATCAAACCGAAAAAGAAG
>Ga0209092_10003215_pt1 | contig 14376 bp, 7 predicted proteins | sample FraStrMetagenome_FD_187446 | JGI IMG/M metagenome (GOLD analysis project Ga0209092, IMG submission 187446) | Marine eukaryotic phytoplankton communities from Arctic Ocean - Fram Strait ARC3M Metagenome (SPAdes) (version 2) | ecosystem: Environmental > Aquatic > Marine > Oceanic | place: Fram...
TTGCTGATGGTGACAAAGGATTTGACAAATCAAGCATATATAAACCCCCATTACAATTGTTTGATCCAACCAAGTATGCATAGCCGGACTCCTCGTTGATGGCTATATTGTGAGCATATCCTTCATCGCTAGCTGTGCGCAAGGGAGTCTCCTCCCCAAACTCTGCGGATTCTGCATAGAATCGACTAAAATCTATTTCTGTTTCTTCGCTCAATCTAGACCCTTGAAAGTTGATCTCGAAGTGAGCTGTTTCTTGAAATGATACAGGAGGGTTTGACGCACTTCTCAGCTGAGTAAGATCAAATATTTGCATGCCGTGATCGTAAGCATCAGCTACAATGTATGCATAGTTTCCGTAGGTTTTGATGTCTCTCCATATGGCACTTTTATCATCATGAGCTTCAAGGAAGCCTAGGTAGATAGGAGATGAAGGAGTAGAAACATCGATGAAAGCCGTTCCGTCTCTGAAACCAACGATAGCATATTCTTTGCTTGTTGACGAATCAGTCCAGCCCCACAAACTATTTTAATAAAATAAGGAAAGACAGGTATATCGGCTTTTATTAATGGAGACAAGTTATACAATCACATATATAATCTTAAAAATGGAAAAAACTTACTCGCTTATTTGACGAACACTTGATTCAGTAAAAGTTGCACTAGATATCAATCCAATTAGGTCTGTGTCCTCACAAGGGTATGTGCCTGCTATGCTAGATGTACAAGTATTGCTAACAGCCATGGTAGGTGTGGGAATAAAAGAAGGCATCGTTGATGGATTCAGTGATGGAGAAGAATCATTCATTACGTCAGGTGACCTCACAATAAATACCCCTTCATCAACACTACTTATCACCACTACACCAGAACTAAAATATGGATACACTCCCCATACTCCATCGTTCCCACTTCCTGACTTATTTGGCGTTGTATCAAAATATCCTACCTCTTCAACTTCGCCCTCTGATACATCTGACAAGTCCAATATACGAAGCCCTGCTCTATGACTAGCTTGATATAAATAATTGCCTTTCACAAAGTTGTTACCATGACGTGCTACTATTGGCGTAAGATATGTATACTCCACAGAAATATTATCCAAATTAGACACGTCCACAACATAGGTTCGCAGCTTGCCCCCATTATTTCGATCGCCTACCAAAAAGTACTTCATATCTTCTGTCAGCCAGCCTTGATCAATGCTATTGAAATTCGATTCTTCTAAATAAGACAGCCACTCAGGATCTGATTTGTTTGTTACATCTATCACTCCCAGTCCATAGTCATATGAAATAAAACATATCTCTCTATTGCTGTAAGTACTATCAGGGCCGTCGTATGTCACACACTGTGCATCACTTATCCAGCCCCATTCACTAAAACATCCTTTTGCTGATGGTGACAAAGGATTTGACAAATCAAGCATATATAAACCCCCATTACAATTGTTTGATCCAACCAAGTATGCATAGCCGGACTCCTCGTTGATGGCTATATTGTGAGCATATCCTTCATCGCTAGCTGTGCGCAAGGGAGTCTCCTCCCCAAACTCTGCGGATTCTGCATAGAATCGACTAAAATCTATTTCTGTTTCTTCGCTCAATCTAGACCCTTGAAAGTTGATCTCGAAGTGAGCTGTTTCTTGAAATGATACAGGAGGGTTTGACGCACTTCTCAGCTGAGTAAGATCAAATATTTGCATGCCGTGATCGTAAGCATCAGCTACAATGTATGCATAGTTTCCGTAGGTTTTGATGTCTCTCCATATGGCACTTTTATCATCATGAGCTTCAAGGAAGCCTAGGTAGATAGGAGATGAAGGAGTAGAAACATCGATGAAAGCCGTTCCGTCTCTGAAACCAACGATAGCATATTCTTTGCTTGTTGACGAATCTGTCCAGCCCCAGATGCTTCATAATTCGAGTTTGAGAATTTTTTGGGTAGATTTTACAATTATTTGTTCAATAGAAGTGAAAACATTTGAGATAATAGAAAATATGTAATTCTTCGGTGGTAAATGTTTTCATGTTATCACTTACTCGCTCAATTGCTTAGTAGCGGAGGCTGTGAAGGTAGAGCTGGCAATGAATGCCTCTAGATTTATATCTTCACAAGGGTAGCTCCCAGCAGTGTTACCAATACATTGGGTATCAAGAATTCTACTACCTATGTCAACATCTTTGTTTGAGAATTTCTTATGTTGGAACGATGTTGCAGTAATAAAACATTTGGTGCTAAATGCTTGTAAGGCAGTGTAAGCAATTATATGTCGATAAATTTGTCTCGTCATGTTTTTGTTCGATCTTAAACTAAGAAAGAATTGTGAGCACCTTAGTCTGTGGACTTATTGAACTTCTATGTTGCCTAAACATATCACTAATTCAAGCACTCGTAGGTTCAATATCTCTCAAGAAGTTCGTCTCCGATTGTGTGTTTGTTAAAGTGTGACTTGAGTAACGGCTATAATGGCTGTATTGTTTTCGAATGTTCAATTTTATTACACAAAAAAGATTGATAGAATTGATTCCCACTTTTGCACCACATATTTTGCATGCATGTAAAAAATGGATTTGTCCAATATTTGAATTTGCACTTAGAAAAGAACTGAGTCGTACTTGCTTAGTAACGGTCATCCACTACATTATTTGTCTTTAACTTGACCTATGAAAGAATTCAAACACATTCATAGTTTCTTGTCATCAATTTTTTTCAATATCGATTTATACATTAAAAAGGAAAAGAAATCACAATCCACTACTCTAGACAGATAGTGTTGTTTTCATTTCTAAAAATGATCATCCAAAAAATTTTAATATGCTTCTTGAAAACATTTATCAAACTTTTTTAAGCACGCAAAAGATGATCAAGAATATGACTAAACAATTTGATTTCAATTTAAATAATATTGGGCAAAACTATACATTTATATTTTGGGCTTTCTATGCTCACTGGAAAATTGTGATTCTCAAATGAGAAAAACATACTTAATTTGTTCCATTTCAATCAATTTACGACTAATATTTATACAATTATCGACTAAACCTACGACAAAAACGTTCATAGTTGTGAATGTTGGAGAATAAGAAAAGATCGGAAAAATGTGGATCAAACATAAAATCAAAGAATTTGAGGGAGATACAATTTTCATAATGGAACCGAATCACAATCTCCAATGTACTCTATGAGTCGACTTCCGCTATCAAAAGTACCAGATTTCTTGACACCTGCGTAATAAGCGTATTGAAAATGATTGAGTTAAAATTTATATTCGTTGATGAATCAAATGTTCAAAATACCTACCATTGAAGTCCATATTGTAAAAACCAGCACCTTTGTCACAGCAAATTCCGTCACCATTATCATCCTTAAGCAGAAGCCTATAACATTCTCTCTTCTTTTCGCAAGAACCCCAAACGTAGCGTTCATTATTTTCGAATGACCGCTTTCTATTTACTTCTGTCCAGCTGTCTCGATTCTTTCTATAATAGGAGAGGATATACGAGTTTTTATCTTTGGTCGCAAAATCATCTACCTGCACATCAACTTGCAAGTAGTCTCTTAGAGGATTCGAACATTCAGGTAACGGAAATGTAATGACTGGTGAAGGATCTAGAATAAACAACCCTTCATTCACACTGCTTACGATCACTACTCCTGAGCTGAAAAATGGATATACTCCCATTACTCCATCTTGACCGCTTCCTGACTTGTTAGGTGTAGTATCGAAATACCCTACTTCATCAAGTACACCATCAGATATATCTGACAAGTCAAATATACGAAGTCCTCCACGATTGTAAGATTGATACAAATACTTTCCATTCACAAAACTATTTCCATGCCGAGCAGTCAATGAGCTCTTGTACGTCTCTGAAACAGAAATATCATCCAAGTTCGTTACGTCTACAATGTGGGTACGGGTATTACCACCTCTCTTATCGCCTACCAAGAAATAACTCTGATCTTCTGTCAACCAACCTTGATCAATGATATTGAATTCTGACTCCTCCAAAGATGATCGTACTCGCGGACTTCTCTTATTTGTTACATCAATCACTCCTACTCCAATTGAGTATGATACGAAACATACTTCGCTATTGCTGTAATCATTATCTGGACCATCATATGACACACATTGTGCATCACTTATCCAGCCCCAATCGCTAAAACATCCTTCAGCTGTTGGTGATAAAGGATTTGACAAATCAAGCATATATAGACCCCCATTACAATTGTTCGACCCAATCAAATATGCATAGCCAGTATCTTCATTTATGGCTATATTGTGAGCATATCCTTCATCATTTATTTCACGTGGAGTCACCCTCTCCCCTGCTTCGGCTGCTTGGTCATAAAATCTATCAAAATTAGTTTTATTGGGATTTGTGAACCTCCATCCTTCACTATTGATTTGAAAGTGAGCGGTCTCTCGGAATATATCGGGTCCATTTGTAACGCTTGTAAGTTGCCTAAGATCAAAGATTTGCATTCCATGACCTACTATATCAGCAACAATGTACGCATAGTCATCATAAGTCTTAATATCTCTCCAAGAGCCTGATAAATTACCATGAGCTTCTAGGAAGCCTAGGTATACAGGAGATGAAGGAGAAGAAATATCTACAAATGCGGTTCCATCTCTGAGACCAACTAAAGCATACTCTTTACCTGTAGAAGAATCTGTCCATCCCCAGACACTGAATTATAGAGGAAAAAGATTGTTTTTTGTTAGATAATAGTAAAATAGTAAATATTTCGAATTGGTAATTGTTTCGTATACTTACTCTGACAATCTATTATTGCTAGACTCAGGAAAAGAATCGGATGAAAGAAAATTTTTCAAAGATACATCCATACATGGATAAGACCCTGCTACGTTATTAACACATGATGAGGCATTGCCAGGATCAAATGTTGGACTATTTGTTGGTGAAGGTGTTGGTTTCTTTGTTGGTGAAGGTGTTGGTATATTTGTAGGCGAAGGTGTTGGTCTATTTGTAGGCGAAGGTGTTGGTCTATTTGTAGGTAAAGGCGCCGGAAAGAGTGATGGTGTTTGTGTAGGTACCTGATTTAGGCTAAAAAATGGATCTAGAATAAACAACCCTTCATTCACACTGCTTACAATCACTACTCCTGAGCTGAAAAATGGATATACTCCCATTACTCCATCTTGACCGCTTCCTGACTTGTTAGGTGTAGTATCGAAATACCCTACTTCATCAAGTACACCATCAGATATATCTGACAAGTCAAATATACGAAGTCCTCCACGATTGTAAGATTGATACAAATACTTTCCATTCACAAAACTATTTCCATGCCGAGCAGTCAATGAGCTCTTGTACGTCTCTGAAACAGAAATATCATCCAAGTTCGTTACGTCTACAATGTGGGTACGGGTATTACCACCTCTCTTATCGCCTACCAAGAAATAACTCTGATCTTCTGTCAACCAACCTTGATCAATGATATTGAATTCTGACTCCTCCAAAGATGATCGTACTCGCGGACTTCTCTTATTTGTTACATCAATCACTCCTACTCCAATTGAGTATGATACGAAACATACTTCGCTATTGCTGTAATCATTATCTGGACCATCATATGACACACATTGTGCATCACTTATCCAGCCCCAATCGCTAAAACATCCTTCAGCTGTTGGTGATAAAGGATTTGACAAATCAAGCATATATAGACCCCCATTACAATTGTTCGACCCAATCAAATATGCATAGCCAGTATCTTCATTTATGGCTATATTGTGAGCATATCCTTCATCATTTATTTCACGTGGAGTCACCCTCTCCCCTGCTTCGGCTGCTTGGTCATAAAATCTATCAAAATTAGTTTTATTGGGATTTGTGAACCTCCATCCTTCACTATTGATTTGAAAGTGAGCGGTCTCTCGGAATATATCGGGTCCATTTGTAACGCTTGTAAGTTGCCTAAGATCAAAGATTTGCATTCCATGACCTACTATATCAGCAACAATGTACGCATAGTCATCATAAGTCTTAATATCTCTCCAAGAGCCTGATAAATTACCATGAGCTTCTAGGAAGCCTAGGTATACAGGAGATGAAGGAGAAGAAATATCTACAAATGCGGTTCCATCTCTGAGACCAACTAAAGCATACTCTTTACCTGTAGAAGAATCTGTCCATCCCCAGACACTGAATTATAGAGGAAAAAGATTGTTTTTTGTTAGATAATAGTAAAATAGTAAATATTTCGAATTGGTAATTGTTTCGTATACTTACTCTGACAATCTATTATTGCTAGACTCAGGAAAAGAATCGGATGAAAGAAAATTTTTCAAAGATACATCCATACATGGATAAGACCCTACTTTGTTGTTGACGCATTCAATCTCTGATGAAGAATATCTAGGTCGAATCACGAAAAGTCCTTCATTAGCACTACTCGCAATCACTATACCCGAACTGAAAAATGGATATACTCCACGAACACCTGCTTGACCACTTCCAGACTCGTTCGGTGTAGTATCAAAATATCCTACTTCGTCGATTAAACCCTCAGATACATTCGACAATTCTAACACATAGAGGCCTCCCTTATGATTTGCTTGATAAAGGTAGTTGCCTTTCACGAAATTGTTACCATGCCTTGCATCTATTGAGCCCTCGTATGTATTGGCAACAAAGATATTATTTAAGTCCGATGCATCTACAATGTGAGTACGGACATCACCACCATTTCTGTCTCCAACCAGGAAATAAGCATGATCATCTGTCAGCCAGCCTTGATCGATGAAATTGAAGTATACTTCTCCTAAGAATGATAGCACCTCTGGGTTAGATTTATTTGTCACGTCAACAACAGCAAGCCCATACAAATAAGAAATAAAACATATCTCTCTGTTGCTATAAGTACTATCAGGACCATCATATGTCACACACTGTGCATCACTTATCCAGCCCCAATCGCTAAAACATCCGACTGATGATGGTGACAAAGGATTTGACAAATCAAGCATATATAAACCTCCAGCACAGTTGTTTGACCCAACCAAGTATGCATAGCCAGACTCCTCGTTGATGGCTATATTGTGAGCATATCCTTCATCGTCGCTTTGACGAGGGATTACTCTTTCGCCCGCTTCAGTCACTTTATCGTAGTACCTACTAAACTCTATTTCTTTTCCAGCAATTTTAGACCCTTGAAAGTTGATCTCGAAGTGAGCTGTTTCTCGGAATAAAACGGGTTCGTTTGAAATACTTGAGAGTTGCGTCAGATCGAATATTTGCAGTCCATGTCCAACTTCGTCAGCAACGATAAAAGCATAATCATCATATGTCTTAATGTCTCTGAATAAAGTACTTGTTCCAGTATGAGATGCAAGAAAACCAAGATAGACTGGAGAAGTAGGAGTTGAAACATCCACGAATGCTGTACCATCTTGAAATCCAACAATGGCATATTCTTTGCCCGTTTTTGAATCGGTCCATCCCCAAATGCTATCATGAAATAATAGGCCAGAAGAAACAATTTGTCAGCTTAAGTTCAAACGTATTGAATATTTACTTTGTACATTACGAAGAATAGTAACTTACTCATTTGTTCTCTGGTTTTGAGATCCGGTGAACTGATCTGTTGGAAGAAATGCATCCAGATCCATCATTGAACATGGGTACTCTCCCAGCATCCCATCAGTGCATTGATCGAAAGCTTGCATCGCGGGAACGAATGCAGGCACGTGCCTTCCTGAGTTGTCTTCGTTAGCTGCAGCAATAAATGCTCGAAAACCGAAGCATCCGAACAGAAATTGAAATTTCTTTCGATTCATCTTTGCTTAAGGTGTTTTGATCAGAGATAAACTTCTTCACTCACAGTTGGAGATGGTTGACAGAAAGCTTTGAAAAGTTGTGATTTCGTTGATCTTTTTATTTTATGATCTCTCTATGCTGTCACCAAAGATTTCCTTGTGAAAAATTCTGAGTCGTGGTCATCACTTATTATGTTCTTTATTGCGGCAGGCCACCACTTTTGATTCTGAAGAGTAAGTGCCATGGTGGGTGGAGTTTCGGTCTGATTCCCATTGACGTCACACATACAATATTTCTCTTTTTTTTTCCATTTAAAAACTGTGCTGGATAAATGTTTTTACTCGTGCATAAATTGGTCTCTTTAAGTATTTCCTACACTTAACCGTTGTAGACCTAATTGCAATTGTCAAAACACGATCGAACCGTTAATTCTTTTGTTTTAAAAGCAGTAATTTTTCACATCTGGGACCAAAGATTTCTTACGGTGATTGTCTCACAGTTTACGAAATGTATGTCAACTCGGACAAAAAATAAGCCCTATGATTGACCAAAGAATGATATGTAGATTACTAAATCATAAGAGATGCACAGTATAGAACGCGGGTCATTATAAATGTATATAAATCTTTGTTCTTTATTCGATGAAAAGTGTTTCAAATTGTTTATTAAATTACGTTTTCATTTGTTGTGGTTTCAAAACATGCAAAAAAAACTCTGTGTTACAGAGAAAAATCCAAACGAGGGCGGTCAGGCAGGACTCGAACCTGCAGTGCCCCGTAGGGTTACTCGACCAAATCCCGATGTTGGATCATTGCTACTGTCTCACCATCGTTTGGATTTTTTAGAGTTGCAAGGTATATAAATCGTTTAGGCTAATTTCGTCGGAGTCCTCCTTCAAAGGCATAATAAATAGACCCCACTAACATCATGGTATATAAGCCATAGCACTTAATTATTATTATTATTATTTGTTTTTCATGTATTCAAAATTGAATCACCATGCGAACCAAATCCTCAAAAGAGATGGTTATCTTGGACAGGTCAATTCTGATACAGAAGCGGTAAGTTATATTACGCTTTCATGTTCTATTTCATTCATTATGCATTCTATTTTTTATTAAAACGATTCGTTCTCCTTTATTTCCTCGAGACCTCAAAATTACGATTATTCAAAACTCTTTCTGTATGAATATTCTCAATTTCACCGTTTCAGTGGACTCTTCAACGGAATGACAATATGGATAACAAACTGATCCAATTGTGTTTTCTTGCGTTGAAAAGAGGATGTTTAATGGCTAAACAACTTCGTTTGATTTTATTATTGCAACAAAATTGTATCCTGATGGATTTGTCTACGGTACGTATGATACGGTTTAGATAGAGCCGAATCCCTGTTCCATCGTTATTTTGCACTCCTAACGCAGATTCAACAGAAACAATGAACATTTGCATCATATGCACAGGGGGGACGATTGATAAAGACTATCCCCGATCAACAGGTGGATATGCTTTTGAAATAGACGAACCTGCAGTGGGAAGAATACTTCAAGAGCATTCATTTTTAAGCATCAAGTATAAAATCATTTCCGTGTGCAAAAAAGATAGCACAGATATTGACAATCAAGATCGTGAGCGAATATGCGAAGTCATACGAAAAGAAAAGAGCTTAATGCAACGATTTCTAATAACGCATGGGACAGATACTCTTCTTGAGACTGCAAATTACATAGAAGATAGTGGATGTTGTCATCCCACTACCAGTGGAGATGATGGAGCTGTGGTAGTGTGTACGGGAGCAATGAAACCGGAGCGATTCAAAGATTCCGATGCAACTTTTAATATTGGTGGTTCGATTACAGCTCTTGGTATTCTAGAACTGCCCAAAAAGATAGAAAGACCATTACGGCGATTCAAAGCTGTATACATTTGCATGGGAGGGCAATTGATCCATTGCAAACAATCTTGCAGGGATGCAAATGGTTTTTTTGTGGAGCAGAAAAGATAATAAAGTAGTGCAACAAATTCTAAGTGAGTGATATCATAATGCTCAACATTTACCGTTAACAATATATGAGGAATATGTTTACGATTGATACTATTTGTTAATGGGTAACCATTCTATGCTTTTTTTTGTTGACCTAAGGAATACGATACGCTAATGTTGACGCTTTTGTTTAACTTAATTCTTTAAAAAAAAGATTCGTTTTGGTTTTCTGATAGTGCAATTTAATTTTAAAGAAATAATCTCAAGAACATCGTTTTAATTTTCGTTGCACAGAAAAGTAACCTTTTCATATAACAAAAGTAAAATTCACTTTGTCTTATTGAATCGAAGGAGTTGATTCATTTTTTTGTAAGTTTTTTCAATAAGTTTCTCAAAAGATAACTTATTGTACCACAAATTAGGAATAAACGATCATGTAAAAACTTTGTTGAGGACATTTGTTTTGCTTCTCAAAATTATGCGTGAGTTAGAATGTTTCTTATAGTCTAGAGAATTCATCATTCTTTCAAGAACGATCAACAATCAATAGTAAGCCTTATTCGGGCACGACCCTTTCAAAACGAGTTATCTTGTTTCTTGTATTGGAAATTCCTAAACTGTATCAACTTCCCTCTCGGCCTCGGAATTTAAAGTTGGGCATTCGATAGGACCTTCATTTGCGTAGTTCTTTGTACAATTATAAGATGCTCTTTTAAAAACTATGCTAATCCCCCAGCACAAAGGAAGGGTATATGCACAGGTTTTAGATCGTTATTTACTTATTTATGATGATCTTAGTGATCATTTTCATCATAGGATTCCTTTTTGAGTCTCAAGGATTTTGTGGTAAAAAGTGTGGTGCTAGTATTGTTTCTTTATTGCTACCGTTCAAACAATGTTTATTGGGTTCGCAAACAAATAGCACATCAAGTATATCGAGTACTACACCCTTATTTTGATACTTAATGAAGTAAATTTGTCTAGAGTCATTCAATTAAAAAAAGAAGAAATAAAATTAAACCCCCAATTGTCCATTATGAAAGAGTTTGTCTTTCAACAGATTGATCAATGATAACCCAATCTTTCGTCTACAAAGAGGCGTAGGCGTAGTATCAATAGGAGACAAACTGGGAACACTGGATGGCGATAAAGATGGACTTGGAACAAACATAAAAGGATAGCTGCTAGGAGCTTTTGACGGCATTGTTGTTATTTCCGTTGCCCGCACGATAAATAAACCTTCGTCCGCACTCCCCAATATCACTATACCCGAATTGTAAAATGGATACACTCCCCACACCCCATCCTGAGTACTCCCACTCAATGTTGGAGTCGTATCAAAATATCCCACCTCCACAAGTACACCATCAGATACATTAGATAAATCTAATATACGAAGCCCCCCGCGATGATTTCCTTGATATACATAGTTCCCCACAACAAACATATTACTGTGAAATCCGCTTACCGATGACTCATACGTATCTGCAACACCTATATTATCCAAGTTAGTCACATCTACCATGTAGGTGCGTAATAAACCATCACTACCTCTATCACCTAATAAAAAGTAACGCTTATCTTCAGTCAGCCAACCTTGTTCAATATTATTGAAAAAGGCTTCTCCAAGAAATGATAACACCTCTGGGTTTGACTTATCTGTCACATCTACAGCCGCAAATCCATACAAATATGAAACAAAACATATCTCACTATTCAAATGATCAACATCTGGACCATCGTAAGTGATACATTGAGCATCGCTAATCCATCCCCATTCACTGAAACATCCAGCCGCTGATGGTGATAAAGGATCGGTTATGTTTAGCATGTAGAGTCCTCCGCCACAATTACTTGATCCTATCAAATATGCAAAACCAGATTCCTCATTTATAGCTATGTTATGCACATAACCTTCAGTACTCCCGTCACGTTTCATAACATGAACACCTACCAAATCTGCTTGATCGTAAAAACGGCTGAGATCTACATCCATCTCACCTTGTTTTCTTGCACCTTCTGTATTCACCTCAAAATGAGCACTTTCATTGAACATCACTGGTGTGTTTGATATAGCCCTCAATTCTGTTAGATCAAATATCTGCATTCCATGATCTTCCACATCTGCCACAATATATGCAAAGTTGCCGTAGGTTTTAATGTCCCTCCATACAGAGATTAAATTGTTGTGAGATTCCAAAAAGCCTAGATATGAAGGTGATTCGGGGACTGTAATATTTACAAAAGCAGTGCCGTCATTTAGACCAACCAACGCGTACTCCATGTTGGAAACTGGATCTGTCCATCCCCAAAGGCTATTTTGAAAATGTAAATGTTATGAAAAAGGATGATAAGCATTTTGAAAGAGTAATATTTTATCAGAATAATTAGTGAGGACTTACTCATTCAATGTGTTATTCGCAGATCCACTGAGTTGGTCGGAATCAAGAAAACCATGGAGATTGATGTTCATACATGGGTAAATACCTGCTACATTATTAGAGCAAACACCAGGATCTGGAGCAGTTGGTGTATTGCTAGGTATCAAACTTGGAACAAACATAAAAGGATAGCTGCTAGGAGCTATTGACAGCATTGTTGTTATTTCCGTTGCCCGCACGATAAATAAACCTTCGTCCGCACTCCCCAATATCACTATACCCGAATTGTAAAATGGATACACTCCCCACACCCCATCCTGAGTACTCCCACTCAATGTTGGAGTCGTATCAAAATATCCCACCTCCACAAGTACACCATCAGATACATTAGATAAATCTAATATACGAAGCCCCCCGCGATGATTTCCTTGATATACATAGTTCCCCACAACAAACATATTACTGTGAAATCCGCTTACCGATGACTCATACGTATCTGCAACACCTATATTATCCAAGTTAGTCACATCTACCATGTAGGTGCGTAATAAACCATCACTACCTCTATCACCTAATAAAAAGTAACGCTTATCTTCAGTCAGCCAACCTTGTTCAATATTATTGAAAAAGGCTTCTCCAAGAAATGATAACACCTCTGGGTTTGACTTATCTGTCACATCTACAGCCGCAAATCCATACAAATATGAAACAAAACATATCTCACTATTCAAATGATCAACATCTGGACCATCGTAAGTGATACATTGAGCATCGCTAATCCATCCCCATTCACTGAAACATCCAGCCGCTGATGGTGATAAAGGATCGGTTATGTTTAGCATGTAGAGTCCTCCGCCACAATTACTTGATCCTATCAAATATGCAAAACCAGATTCCTCATTTATAGCTATGTTATGCACATAACCTTCAGTACTCCCGTCACGTTTCATAACATGAACACCTACCAAATCTGCTTGATCGTAAAAACGGCTGAGATCTACATCCATCTCACCTTGTTTTCTTGCACCTTCTGTATTCACCTCAAAATGAGCACTTTCATTGAACATCACTGGTGTGTTTGATATAGCCCTCAATTCTGTTAGATCAAATATCTGCATTCCATGATCTTCCACATCTGCCACAATATATGCAAAGTTGCCGTAGGTTTTAATGTCCCTCCATACAGAGATTAAATTGTTGTGAGATTCCAAAAAGCCTAGATATGAAGGTGATTCGGGGACTGTAATATTTACAAAAGCAGTGCCGTCATTTAGACCAACCAACGCGTACTCCATGTTGGAAACTGGATCTGTCCATCCCCAAAGGCTATTTTGAAAATGTAAATGTTATGAAAAAGGATGATAAGCATTTTGAAAGAGTAATATTTTATCAGAATAATTAGTGAGGACTTACTCGTTCAATGTGTTATTCTCAGATCCACTGAGTTGGTCAGAATCAAGAAAACCATGGAGATTGATGTTCATACATGGGTAAATACCTGCAATATTGTCTTTACATATCTCTTCTGTTCCATTCAAAGCAAAAGCTAGAGAAGGGCTTAATGATGGCATATTCGTAACTTCTCTTTGCCTTAAAATCATCAGTCCTTCTTCTATACTACTTATCATCACTACACCAGAACTAAAATATGGATACACTCCCCGCACACCATCATTTCCACTATTCGACAGATTCGGTGTTGTATCAAAATATCCTACTTCATCAAGTACACCATCAGATATCTCTGATAGATCTAATATACGAAGCCCTGCTCTATGACTAGCTTGATATAAATAATTGCCTTTCACAAAGTTGTTACCATCAAGAGCGACTATTGATGTAGTATATGTATACTCCACAGAAATATTATCCAAATTAGACACATCGACCACGTAAGTATGCAGCTTGCCGCCATTATTTCGATCGCCTACTAAAAAATAGCTCTGGTCTTCTGTCAGCCAGCCTTGACTTACGCTGTTAAAATTTGCGTCCTCGATAGCTGATAATAACTGAGGGTTTGATTTGTTTGTTACATCAAGAACGCCGACCCCTATGGAGTATGATACGAAACATATCTCTCTATTGCTGTAAGTACTATCAGGACCGTCATATGTCACACACTGTGCATCACTCATCCAGCCCAAGTCGCCAAAACATCCTTTTGCTGATGGTGACAAAGGATTTGACAAATCAAGCATATATAAACCCCCATTACAATTGT
>Ga0209092_10003219_pt1 | contig 14360 bp, 26 predicted proteins | sample FraStrMetagenome_FD_187446 | JGI IMG/M metagenome (GOLD analysis project Ga0209092, IMG submission 187446) | Marine eukaryotic phytoplankton communities from Arctic Ocean - Fram Strait ARC3M Metagenome (SPAdes) (version 2) | ecosystem: Environmental > Aquatic > Marine > Oceanic | place: Fram...
GGTTATAGGTTCGAGTCCTATGGGGAGTACCAATTGACTTATGAAGGATCACTAATGCTATTTAAATCTAAACGTCTTATGCCAAGTAAATCAGAAACAGGATACTGTTTAATAGAAACGGCATCATCTTGATTCCCTCCGAGCACGGAATAATGTTTCTCGCCATTCACAACCTTGGTACTTACATAGAATCCGACATGCCCTTGCCAGTTACTATTCCCACGTGTAAAGATGACTATATCACCTTGCTCAGGTTTATCAACTGGATCTCCCCATTCTAAAAACGAACGAGCCATCAATGGGTAATTACTTACTTCATTAGAGGTAGGGTAACCATTTTGTTTTAAAACCATATTAACAAACGCAGCACACCATTCAGTCGTTACAGGATCTACATCCATTAATTGACTAATGATATTACGATCTTGTATTTCTTTAAGACCAAAATACGCGAAAGCTTTATGAGTTAATGTATGTTTAGTAGGTAAATGAATATGTGGTACAGGTGAATTTCCACCTACACATGCTGACAGTAACATAGTCAAAGTTATAATAAATACATTTTTCATACAAGGTTATTTATAATGAAAGTTTTGGTTACAGGCGCGACAGGTTATATTGGTTCACATGTATGTAAACTACTGAAACAAAAAGGTCACTTTGTAGAAGGATGGGATATTAATTTCCATGGCGAATATAATGATGTATCTTTTATTGATTGGTTTGAAAAGGTAGACATTACTAATATAATGTATAGTACACATTGGTTAGAGTTTGATGCTGTTGTCCATTTGGCTGGCAGAAGTGTAGTACCACAAAGTCTTAAAGAACCATCAGAATATTATAGAGTAAATGCTATGGGTACTGACCATTTACTTGAAAAGGTTAAAACACCAAATTTTATATTTGCCAGTACCAGCTCAGCGTTTGAAATGGCTTCGCCTTATGCACGTAGTAAAGTAGCAGCTGAGGATATAATTAAGGAGAAAGCTAATGGATATACTATTTTTCGTTTTTTTAACGTCTCTGGTACTGATGGGATACGTCGGCAGCTCGGTGTTCCTAGCCACCTTATTCGTGTGGCTGCTATGGCAGCTGCTGGGTTACGTGCCGACATTAAAATCTTTGGTAAAGACTATCCTACTCGCGATGGTACTTGTATTCGCGATTATATACATATCAGTGACCTTTGCAATTCTATAGTAAATGCTGTTGAAACAGGTCCAAAAAATACACCATATGAATGTCTTGGCTCTGCTCAAGGGTATTCAGTATTAGATGTAATTGATTCAATGGAAAGAGTTACTGGTATAAAACTTAAAAAGGTTTTTACCGATAGAAGAGCAGGTGATGCTACTTCATGTATTGTTGATAATTTATCAGAATTATGTGAGCTTACTAAAACACTTGACGATATGTGTTTGGATCAATATAACCTAGACCGCAAAGCTCTCGCCACAACCACATGATGCAGTTGCATTTGGATTTACTACTTTTAAATAGGATCCACCGAGTTCTTCAATGTAATCAATAGTACATCCAAAGATAAACATCTCGGCCATAGGATCAAGCCACAGATTTTCAACAGTGGGTACCTTATCGGTAACACCCCATTCATATTGAAATCCAGAACAGCCACCACCTTTTACATTAAGTGATACGTTTGGTTTGCCTACAGTTTTTAAATAACTTTTGGCTCTATCTGTGACTTGAATTTTCATATTATTCGGATTTCCAAATAGTCCAAGCACCCCATGCGATTGCAACGCCTGCTGCAATTTTAGCTAATGGTGCCATGAATAAAATCATAAGACCAAGAGCTATTAATGCTCCGCCGTCCCATGTTGTTCTTTCTTTAAGTCTGTTTTTAATCCAATTCATTCGTTCTTCCCCTTCTGTCTAATAATCTTAGTATTAGATTTGGTTTCTAAGTTTTTTAAACGCATTTCCATATCGTCAATCTTTTGAGTGATTTTTGGATACTTCTTACGCCAAGCATTTTCTGGTTGCTCTAACCATGTCCAACCCCAACGTTCAACCAAGAAATCCATTCCTCTATCAAATCGAGCGTATAACCATAAAGCCATTCGCGTTGTGCTGAACCATGTCGAAAACGCGAGTCCAATAATAGACCCGCCTATCGCAGTATAGATCCATAAACGATCCCCTGCCATATTAGATAACATATCCCACATTAATCATTACCCTCCGTGTATTTGCAATAATGATTCATGCCGTGATCGTATGCACCATCAAAGGGCATTCCTTTTTTCAATGCGCGCCATCGGCCTCTCCATTGATCCTTAACTCTTTGCCACTTGGAAGCTTTTCTAATATTTCCGTAGTAATTGATATAACGTGGAGAGGTTGTATGTCTATATCCGAGGAATGCAAATGGAACCTTTGGTACAATATCATTATTATTAACATGACGGTAATGAGGAATATGATTAAAGCTTTTAACAAATTTTCGTGTTCCTGCTCTTGGAGAACCATATGTATATAACGCATTACATGTTGATGGTAGTCGGCTCGCTGCGATAGTAGCCATTGCTCCACCAAGTGAATGTCCAGTTATATAGAATTCTTTTCCATCTAATTTCATTTTTGCCATAGCAGTTCTAATCTGATCCCAAATCTTTTCAATTTCTGTTTGGAAACCATTATGAACAAATCCATGGCCATTAGCTGCTTTATCTGGTAAAGCATTTAAGTCAGCTTTAATATCAGAAAACTCAGCAGGCTCAGTACCACGAAAGCATAATACTACTTCGTCTTTATTTGAAACGATATGAACTTGTGCTCCATCGTTTTCAATAAACTTATGTGATGTATAACCAACTTTTTTGTATGCAGCCTTGGCTTCTTTTCCATCCATGTATGCTATCTGAGCACACTTGGCCATTAATGAACATTTATTCTCCATTGTTTCTATCCTTGTTTTCTTCTGTATATTTATCGGGATTTAACAGTTTATCCATATCAGAGCCAACCGTTTCCCAGTAATTTTCACTCTTCATTATTGTCTCTTGGTATACGTGACATACTATCCCACCCATTACAACGCCTACTACTAATAAAAACCATTTCATTTTAAGTATCCATTCCATGATCGTGCATCTGTTTCAGTTTCTTTACATTTACATTGAGTGCAAACATCGTTTACACATTCATCGCAATCTGGTCTATAACAATGACATTTATGTCCGCACGTTTGACATGTTCTTGAAGGTCCTTTCATGGTGTTCTCCTAGTTTGCTAATGGGTTGTCTAATGCTCTCTGTAATTTATTCATTAATGTTTCTTCAAGCTCACGCATTTCTCTTTTAATGCCTGCTCTTAAAGCTTCGTTGTCGCGCTCAACCTTACCTTCTAAATCAGTCATACGACTATCATTGGAATCTCTAAGGTTGTTTGCTTTGTTGTCATATTGATTTTGTAACGCATCACGTTTATTATCAAAACGTTCTTCAGCATTTTGAATTATCTGTCTTACTTCTGCTTCTGTATCTCGTACTAGCTTTTCAACTCTTCGCGTTTGAGTATCCAAATTATTCATTTGGTCTCTAGTATCAACTTTGCTTTCTCTATTACGTTTTTCAGCATCGTCTATTTGTTTTTGTATTGCACTTAATTGAATAGTAATCTCTGTATTAACATTATCCAAAGATGCTTCTATTTCTTTATTTCTTGTTTCAATAACATCAACATCGATATTTCGGACAATCTCTTTCATACCCATGTAATCGTCATATACTTGGAAAGCACCATATAGGCCACCTAAGATAGAACTGATTAATGCAAACAACATACCAATTGTTGTAGGTGTCATAGTAATACCTAAAAATTTCATCTTGGTATTTTTTAAATTGTCTATCTCAGCTTCAAAGTTCTCAATGCCTTCGCCTAAGTCTTTGTCCGCCATATTGCTCTCCTATTAATTTTCAAATGCAGCGCCACCTGATTCATTTAATTTTCGTAACTGTTCTAATTCTGCTTGAAGCTTTAATACTTCTAATCTCTTTTTACGCAATTCTAATTGATATAATGAATTGCAGTTTATTCGTTCCTTTGGTTTATCGAGTGGTATTGTAATACGTGCGTATACACCAACATCTTTTGTATCATTCCCACCGCCACTGAAAGGACTTGAATAATTATCAATAACCCCAGTAACACCAAATTCAAAATTCGTTGCGCCGCCAATAGAATTCTTACAATCTAAATCACCAGCGCGAATACTATCTTGACCATATGTTGCTCCCATCCCAGGAAGTGTTAATCCGACAGAGCTGCTATCAGCGTTTGCCATACATGGTATCATTAATATAAATGCTATAATCTTTTTCATTCTTCACCTACCTTTTTCACACGTGAGCAAATTCGTGAGCTCACTGCAGTACGTTTTGTATTTTCTTTTTTAAGTTTTGACTGAGAGCAAATATATGTTACTTTCTTTGCGTCTTGGTCTCTTATAAAAATATCAAACGAAACGGTACTTAAATATGGAATCTTCCAAACTTTATATTGTGAAACAAATGGAATAGGTTTCCACTCTTCAGTAAATACACCTATCTCATAATATTCAACGTCCATTCTCTTATTGAACATAGTCATTGTAGTTTTCTGCAGCCCTTCTACGTAGGAACCACTAATCTTAGGATAAGTAGGAACCATTTCGTGAGCCGAGGCTACAGAAGTTATTATAAATGACGCTATTATATATTTCATTATTCTCATTATGTTATTCACTTTCTTAAATTAAGCTCCAGTTACGGACATCCAGGCCACATTCTACAAGAAGCACCAGATGAACTTGAACTACTGCTCCCGCCATTTCATTGTGCGATGCATTCCGCTACGACGATTGCTGTATAGTCACCACCTGCGAATGCTTTATTACCACCCATAGCTGCTACTGATGAAGTCTTAAACCATGTTGAACCTGTTGCTGTTAGATCGTAACGATCCATCATTCCAATTTCAACTTTACTTGATTCATAAGCACTCATGCCTGTTGAATCAGATACAGTTTGAACAACGGTATCGCCAGTCCATGTTACAACATCAGGTAAATTTGGTGATGATGAAAAACTGCTTGGCGCTGTTATTTGTGCGTAATAGGCGTCTGCTAATGATACGTCAAAACGAATTACTGCGAGTTCACCGCCGTCAGTTGGTGATGTAGTAAGTGTATATGCATTAGGGTTAGCATATGTACCTGCAGTATCAGTTTGAATAACGCAACGAGATTGTACCGTTCCATTAATAGGTGTGTCGTTAGCAAAGACCATTGTTGAAGAAATTGACATAGCTGCTATTGCACCTAAACCAATCATTTTTCTACTAAACATATTTTGTCTCCTAGTTATTGTTTAAGTTATATTGCATACCAACCATTTGTTGGTGTAATAATTGCTGTGCGAGACCAACGCGAGCGCCACTATTTGCGTCAGGCATTTTTCCATCCGGTATATTAATAACTTCGTTATATGTACCACCAGGAATAGTTACGTTAAGATAAGATCTGTTTAAAGCAGCTTGTGCAATATCATTCATTATACTAATTCGTTGGTTTTCAGCAAAATATGTAGCAGTTTCACCTGCAGCCATTGCATCTTCCAATCTCATTTTAGATCTCTTATCCTCTTTCATCCTCGCTTCTTTACTATCAGCATCCTCTAAATCATCAGGATCCTCTTGGACTTCTGCTTGATCTTCGAGTTCAACATTATCATCATTTGTCACGTCGTATATATCGTCTAAGTCATAAACTATAATTTCTGGTACTGGCTTTTTATATCCTGGGCAGTTTGGATCATATTGTGGATCATAACACGGTGTAACTTTATATGTGTAAACAACATTCGCGCCTTCAACACTACCTTTTCCAACTACTTCAATACTTCCCATTCCCCATAATTCTCTTGGTATATCACCTACAGGAACAGCTTTACTGATTTCCATACCGGATACAGAACCCGGCAACCAATCATCTCTTTCTCTAAATATATATCCATTTCCATCTATTCTTTCATTCTGAACAAAAACCGTTACCCATTCTCCAGTTTCTTTTTGTATCGTATAGCGGTATATAACGTTTTGTATGTTAATCCCAGGAACTCCCTTAGGTAATACGTCGCCCATAGACCATTGTAAAGCTTGGTCTGCAACAACATTCCCAGTATAGCCATAGTATGGTACAATGCTTTTACTTTCCTCAGAGGAGGAGTAAGAAGGCCAGAATACCAGCACCGATAGCAGGAGCAGCTTTTTCTGCATCTATAGGTCCCATCAAGTTAAGTTCTTTTTTAGTTTCAGCCACGTGAGTTTCCCAACCAAGTTTGGCTGCCTCTCCGATTTGACCATCATACGGGCATGGTGTGCCGGCTTGCATCATAGCGTCAAATACACCAGTATCCTGACACATTACGCTGACCGCGGCGACCTTCATTCCCATATCATATAATGTTTTTGCGTTCTTTAATCTTTGACAATTCTCTTCAGTAAATGTACCGCCACCAGAAATACCTAGGATCTGAGTTTGTACCGCAGCAGATACGCCGATGGTACACAAGTCTGTATTATTACCAGCGCTAAATTGCGGAGAAATTGCAGTAGGAGGCGGCTGATTAATAGTTGTTTCCATACTACCAGATGAAGTAATATTACTATCAGTATCTGATCTTGTACAAACATAACCAGTCGGGCATTCGACGTCTTGCGCCATTGCTGAGGTTCCCATAGTAATAAAAATCGCGGTCAAAACCACCGCATATAGACATAGTGCTTTGTTAACAAACATAATCTTTCTCCAAGTTAATACATGCGGTATAAGCACAACCGCGCCGTCAAAATTTGCTATTCATGTTATTTATAAATATTAGTGTATCTAAACTGAATTTAATTAGGAGTGTAACAATTATGTATGAATATAGAGCAAACATCAATAGAGTAGTCGATGGTGACACAGTAGACTGTGATATTGAATTAGGCTTTGGAGTGGTTTTGGCTGATGAGCGTGTGCGAATTATGGGTATTGATACACCTGAGTCAAGAACATCAGATAAAGTTGAAAAGGTTTTTGGATTAGCCGCCAAAGAGCAGCTTAAATCTTTACTTGGTAAACAATGTATTCTTAAAACGCAAATAGCGCGTAATGGTGAGGATATGAAAGGTAAATTTGGGCGTATCCTTGGCGATTTCATTGCTGAAGATGGTAGAATGATTACTGAAATCATGGCAGAAACTGGACACTGTGTTCCATATATGGGTGGATCTAAAGACGATACACAAGCAGGACACGAAGTTAATAGACAACGTTTATTATCTGAAGGCGTTGTATCTCGTGAAGCATATGATAAAGCAGTTAAGATTATGGAAAAGAAGGCAAAAAAGAATGGATAACTTTACATTAGCAGAGCTCCAAACAATGGTTGATGATTTAAACACTGGCACTATTTTGGTGTCAGCAGTTTATATCCATACAAATGCTTCAAATGAAGGCGTGTATGATGCAGTTGATACCGATGGCGATGAAGGTCACGTGTATATAACTGATCGTGGTTCTGACGGTTTTACAATTACAATTGATTCTCTCGTACCTGCAGCCGATGTTATACATGAATATCCTACATATGGTGAAAACGAAGAGGGTGAAATGTATGTAACTGGCGCATCTGGTAAAAACCAACTTGGTGAAGACGAAATTATTTAAAATAAACTTAAATTAACTATTGACATTTGTTGTAGAATCGGTTAGTATAGAATCAACAAATAAGGAAATACGTTATGAAAAAGTTTAAACTATACCAAATTCAACTTACTAATGAAATCGTTGATTCAGTTAACGCTGGTAAAACAATACCTGCATATTCAGCAAAGATGAAAATGTCAATGGATTTAAGAGGAACTAACCTCGGTAATCTAGCTGGCGACGCTTTTGCTGATGAGTATTATACTCATGTTTCAACTATCACCGCCGATGATTTTAACCAAGTTTTTGAAATTGGTAACATCGGTCCAGAGTCAAACATCGAAAGATTTTCACGTATGTCTTCTGTATCAGTAGGTGATATAATTGTTGACGACGAAGGTACAATGGTAGTAGTTGCACCAACAGGGTTCGTTGCATTTGCATTCTTTCCAAAGATGGCGGCATAAATGTTTAATATAGAACTTGACGTTAACGGCGAATCAACTCATTCAGAAATTTCTCAATTTGCTGAAGACCACGGATGTAAAGCTACTCTAGTTAAGAGTGGTTTAACTAGAATTTCTTATGGTGGTAATCCTCTTTACTTATTCCAATCTGAAAAGTTTGACTACCTTGACGAATTGGTTTCTCAGATTTTAGGTACTAGTACTGACACTGAGTTTTCAAAAACTTCAATTTATGAAAATTAACTATTGACAATTGATGTCGAATCGGTTATATTAGTAATATAAAGAAAAAAGGAAAATCAAATGCGTATCGTAATTAAAGACATTATGAGTATTTTAAAATGTAATGAAAGCCTTGCTTTGAAAATTGAAGAAGTAATGGAATGCGAAGGTTTTGATTTTTCACAAGCCACTGAGCAAGAATTTAACTTTGCTGTTAATTCGAAAGCGGGTATTAGAGTTTAATGACTAATATTGGCCTTTGAAAATCCTAACTACCAATGTACAAGGTTTAGTTAGGTCGGTGTGAACATCTGGTACCGACGGAAACCCAGACGTTTTCTACAAGCGAGACAGTAGATAAGGGGAGGGGCACTGCAGAAAGTCCCTCCCACGAAAACTATTTTTCCCTGCGTCCCGTAAACGAGGGAACCGGGCCTAAACTTTACAATTTATTTGTTGGGGCGCAGAGAAAAGTAGTTTTTAATACTCGATATAGCGCAGTCTGGTAGCGCATCTGCTTTGGGAGCAGAGGGTCGTAGGTTCGAATCCTGCTATCGAGACCAAAAGAATTGGCAGGATCAGCCTAGGAGAGGTGTAACACACAGCCTAAAGATCGCATAGAAGACCCGAGTGATAGGGAGGTTATTAAGTTAGCCTCCCTATTTTTGTTTTATTTCTTGCCTACAGCATCGGCAGCAAAGAATGCTGAAACCAATACCGCGATTGACGCAAAGTATGTTGGTGCAATATCAGCTACTAATTCTGCCGCGGTGTCAAGTGCTAACCACGATGTTAATATAATAGCTAAAGGATATACTAATAATCCTATAAGTGAAAACCAAGCCATTTTACGGATAGCGTCTCGTTGAGCATCCTTATCCTCTAATGCTTTACGTTTAAATTCTAAATGCATTGCCATTTCTTCAGCTGAGATATGACCGTCTCCGTTCACGTCAATTGCTGCCGCTGCTTCTGCATCGATAGTTGTCTTCTCTGTCATGTTATTCTCCATTAAATTAATATGTACATTACAAAGACTTCAATACTTTTATTTATTATAAATAATTATAATGCCTAGTCAAATTAGCAAAGGAGATGAACATGGCCATTAAAGTAGCTACAACAGAAGTAATCACTAACGCATTAGAGCTAAAAGAGATTGCAACTATGGATACTATTACTCAAACAACAATCATTGATTTCATTAAAGCCCAGGATCATAAAATTATTATTCGTGACTCTGCTGGTAACGAAACTTTTAGACTCTACGGACTGCCAGCGTAATGGCTGGTTGGTTATTACAAGGTGATTTAACTGGAGCTGGTGTCGGGCTTGATATGCCAAACCCAGCCTTTGACCCGTATGAAGGTCAGGTTTTACAAAGGATAGCATATCTACTTGGTCAATCAAACGTAATTAATTTAACTGTAGTAAACTCCGGTGGTAATTTAGGTAGTATTACAGATAGTCGTATGATAGCTGGTACAAGTACATCACAAACCGCGGCACAGGGTGGTTTTGCATCTGCTGGTAATACACCTAACATATCATCAATCACTGGCGGTACATACGCTAGGATTAATCAAACATATACTGCAGTCCCACCAGTGCCTACTGATACTGACCTACATAGGTATCCAATAATGATGAACCCAACAGCGGGTGACCTTCAATCTATGGATATAAATGACTGTGTTGAGTTCTTTATTCAACCAGCAGTTGCACTTATTACAAGTGGATCAGTTTCACCTGCAGCAGGTGGTGCTTATCATATATCATCGTCAAGTAGTGTATCTGGTTCTACCTTAATATCTTCAACTCCTGTGTTTATTGACACGAGAGCTGATGCAGCCGCATATACTTCTGGTGGTATTGGTGAAACGCAAGACCAACCTACAACTGTAAATAACTATTACTTACATAAAATTACACCAGCAGCTAACACTCCGGCGTTTATGCCAGTATATTGGAATTATAATAATAGTTCTTTTGATGAAATGTCTTTATCTATGTTTGATGATATATTTGGACCAATGATAGAAAACATGGTAGTTAATGGAAGCGGCATTACAGGGTTTAATACAAAAATAACATATAACATAAATGGATCTGGCAATACAATGGGTACCGTGATGGCTGATACAAGACTATCTGGTTCATCTGTGTCTGGTTATACGCAAAGATTTGTAAGCACATCTGATTATAGAACGCAAGAGTTTCCAAATGGTACTCCAACAACAAACGCGTCACACACATTAAAAAGCACAGTAACACTTACTTAAAGGATATTATATTATGGCAGAATTTAGTGGAGCCGTTAGCACGGCGTATTACGTAAACGAAGACTACAGTTTAATTGAAGTTGTTTATACTAACCCTATCGGCGAAGAAGTAAATTACATGATTGAAGCAGATGATAACGCAGATTATCGCGCTTTGGTCGAAGAAGGTTATGACACAGAAACTCTTTTGGATAGAACTTCTGAATATAAAAGAGTACATAACGCAGAGTTTAATGCAATCGTAAATACATTAGCAAAATCTCTGGCTGACGAAATGATTGGTACTACAGTACTTAAAAAGGAATATACAAAAACTAAAGATGAACTTGAAGAAGTTAAAGGCGAGATGGTTGAATTTACAGCTAAAATTGGCGGTGAAGAGTTTGACGCGGTTCAACGTTCTAAGAATACTATTTTCCAATTCATTTGGGATGCAGATGATAACAGAGATGAATTGTTTAAATTTAAACTTTGGGCATTGGAGTTAGATTTTGTTAAGAGCGCAGACAAGACTGTTAAATCTAGTTTGCGTAAAGCAAAAACAATAATTGACGGTCTAGTAATTTTAAAATCCATTAAATAAAATGTGGTTTAACAATTATGAACGTGGTAAGTTAACGTTAGACATAGAACTTACTACAAATTGCAATGCCAAATGTCCTCAATGTACTCGTACAGATACTGATAATAATCTTAATAGAATGTCGTGGCTTAAATTAAATCAAGTTACGATTAAAGACTTTAAGAATTGGTTTACGCAGTCAGAACTTCAGAAAATTAAACAGTTTCATTTCTCAGGCACGTATGGTGATCCTGGGATGTGTAAAGACCTGTACTTAATAGTAAAACATATTATTAATAATTCAAAAGCGCACGTTTCTATTAACACTAATGGTGGTATGCGAGACTCTGACTTTTGGTTTGATTTGGGTGCTATTGGCCAAACGCGCTTATCATTAATATTTGATGTTGATGGTATCAATCAGGAAATGCATGAGTTTTATAGGAGAGGTGTTAAACTTGAAAAAGTATTAGAAAACCTTGAGGCTGCAGCAATGACTCCTGCTAAAATTGAAGTACTTACAGTTTTATTTAAACATAACGAAGACTACCTTGATGAAATACAAGAGATGTGTAGAGACTTAGGCGCAACTCACTTTGATAGTGTTGAAGGTAATAATTTTAAAGATGGTCCAATATATAAATTTAATAATGAACAAGGTAAGCCTGAACAACTAGAACAAATCACAAAAGTTGAAAGTAAACAAGATGTAACTCGGCTTGATCGTAGAGTAAGAGATCATAGACACGAAGCTGTCTCTAAAAACATTAAATGTGTAGCGGCAGCAAACTTCAATTTAAAAATCAATAGTGATGGAATGATTACACCGTGTTGTTATGTTTCAACAGCCTTGGGATGGGCATCAGGTATGCGAAACACTCATCCTATAGATGGTTATATAACTAACAGCGGGAATCACGGTGATGATATTAATCCGTTAATGAAAGAGTTTGTTGATAGACGTGATGATTTTACATTAGGTAAAACTCAATTTGAAACAATTTTAAAAGACTCGTGGTTTTCTAAAAAGTTAGAAGAATCATTTAAAGCAAATCCAGCGTTTGCATGTAAAAAGGTATGTAGTATATGACACAATGGGATGCTTCCTCAATAAATCTTTTTATGGATATATCAACATATTGTAATGCTGGATGCCCACAATGTCATAGGACAGATAACAACGGCTTGGGTAAAGTTGATTGGCTGCCGCTTGTACAATGGTCACTAAAACAATTTAAATCTGTATTTACTCCTGATCAATTAAAAAATATAAAAAGACTTCATTTTTGTGGTACGTTTGGCGATCCTATGATGGTTAAAGATATTTTAAAAATTGTTAAGTACATAACAAGTAATTCTAATTGCGGCATGTCGTTTGATACAAATGGTAGCATGCGCAATGAAGACTTTTGGTGGGATCTTGGTGTAACAGGCGGCAATAGACTAACTGTAAGGTTTGATGTTGATGGTATCAATCAAAAAATGCATGAAACATACCGCAGATTTACATTCTTAGATAAAACGCTTAAGCACATGGATATTACGTCGCAAACAAACTGTAAAGTTGAAGCACAAACAATACTATTCAAACATAACGAAGACTACAAAGATGAAATTCGCGAACTGTGTCTTCAACACGGAGCAGTGGCACATAATTTTGTAACTAGTGATAGATTCTCTGAAGGTCCAACTACATCACATGTTGATGAAAAAGGCATTGAATTTACGCTTGAAAAAGCAACAGGTACATTTGAAACGCACAGTGATAAATTAAAAACCTTTCTTCAGGATAAATACCCTGCACCCCCGCCAGTTGTTGAACCAAACATTACGTGCATGTGGGCTAAACCCCGCAACGAGGTTATTGTTAGTTATGACGGTCAAGTGTTACCTTGTTGTTATCATCAGAATAATTATCACAGAAAATTGAAAAGTTTAATGGTTAATGATATGTACAAAGAGTATGAAGAAAATAAATTAAAATATAATGTATTTCACACACCGCTAAGCGAAATTTTAAATAGTGAATGGTGGACCAAAAAACTTCCTGATAGTATTAATTCAGATAATCCCATTCGCAGTTGTGCAGTTAATTGCACTAAAACCGGTCCTGCTACAAACCGCAAAGCAGAAAGGGTGAATAAAGTTTGAATATTATTTTTGTCAAGCACGGTGATAAGTATAGTGCAGAACACGTGAATAAGTTGTACCATCAACTAATGCAATATTATCCAGATGCAGATTATCTATGTTACACAGACGATCCAACCGACGTTTGTATTCCTTGTATGCCGGTTTTAACTAAACCAACTCTAAAGTTCTGGTGGAATAAGCTTGCTTTATTTAGCGAGGATCTTGTTCTTGCTGGCATTAAAGGTAAGTGTTTATATTTTGATTTGGATATGGATATTAAAGAAGATCCAACTAATTTTATTAAGTGGGGTGGGCTTAACATACTTGACGCGTATTGGAAAGCTGATATGTATATACCCAAACATGCTTACGACGTTCGTATAAATAGTTCTGTAATCACTTGGACTGTCGGTGAACAAAATCATATCTGGGATCACTTTCTGTCTAACAAAGACTACTTTATGAGAAAGTATGCTGGGATTGATAGATTCTTAGTACACGAAAACATAGAATTTAATACTCACTACGATGGCATTGTAAACAGTGTTGCGAATGAATTTAAAAATGCACCAATTGATATGTATAATGGAATAAAATATGACGTTGAAAGAAACACTATACAAGAATGCTCTTAAAGCAATAGAAGAAATATACGTTAACTCAAAGTATGATCCTAACGTAGATTTGTATCGTAGCTTTGATATAATCAATTCTGTAAACGAAAATCAAATCAAAAACAAAGAATGGTTAGTAGATACTTTGCTGCCATACATTGACCAAGATAAGCTCAAGCACGTAGTAATACTTGGCAGCTGGTACGGCTTGCTATCAGTAATGTTACAACCAAAACTATCACCTGATATTGAAATACGTAATGTTGATTCCGACAAACAAACACTTATGTTTGGAAGAAAGTTAATACAAGATATGGATTTTAATAATATTGTATTTGAAGAGGATGATGCTGGAGAATACTTTTTTGAAAAGTCTGATAAATT
>Ga0209092_10003220_pt1 | contig 14359 bp, 22 predicted proteins | sample FraStrMetagenome_FD_187446 | JGI IMG/M metagenome (GOLD analysis project Ga0209092, IMG submission 187446) | Marine eukaryotic phytoplankton communities from Arctic Ocean - Fram Strait ARC3M Metagenome (SPAdes) (version 2) | ecosystem: Environmental > Aquatic > Marine > Oceanic | place: Fram...
ATTAGGACTGATTAATGGTTACTTTTGCAGCTATCAGTGTGGGCATAACTAACAACGAAAAACAACAAATGTTAAACGAAGTTTTGGCACTTGATAATACTGTGCATCATTATAATGAGTTTCGCGGTTGCAGTATGATAGCTATCTATAACGGTGGCGGAAGACTAGGCGGCAGGGTTACAGGAATTGATACTAAAGCTGGCGAATTTAAATATACTCTTGCAGGAGAACAATGTAAAACTATTCAACAAGTATGCGAAGAAAAGATTTTTCCTTTTATGGATCCTCCGGGAAGAGTAACAATATTAAGAACTGCTCCTAACACTGGGCTTAATATACACTTAGATAGTAAACTTAAAGAAGTAGGCACCAAGCAAGACAAATATAGAGTGGTGCTAACCGGAACAGTTGATAAATTATTCTTTTTAGATAATAAACTTAATAAAGTATATGTTCCAAATTATTATGATAGCTACATACTCGACGGCAGCCATCCTCACAGCATAGATCCTAGTGTTGAAGAAAAAATAACACTGTGTATTGGTGCCCCCTGGCACGGCGAAGAAAATAAACTTTATACAAGTTTAATTGAGAAATCGCCATTTAAGATGACAGTAAGCAGACCAACTATTAAGGATGAATGGTTAGATCCTGCCCTTAAAAAATAGGAAAACAAATGACTGAAACATGTTTAATAAAAAACTCTCGTAGAAGCAGAGTAAAGGGAACAGGACCACGTCGACATGAAATGCTAACTCATGGTTCTGTTGCTAGTAATGTACCACAAGCAGTAATTGATGAAATATTGCAGATTGCAGCTAACTATACAGGTAACGATCTAGGTGGTGATAACTACCAGCTTTCGCAACATTGTGATGTAAAGAACGTATTTACATCAAGCGAAACATATAAGCAAATAATACTTCAGGAATGTACATCAGAAAATACAATTGACGAAACAAATTATATGTATTGGCGGAATGACATAAGCACTACTGCTATAGAAAACTATCTTACAACGGCGTTTGTAAAGCCCTACAGAGCCCGTATAAGCGTTATGCATGGCGGTAACGAGTTAAACTATCACATAGACACTGATACAAGTGTACTGTGCCGTGTGCAAATACCGGCACAAACAACAGGAAGTTTGTTTCAGTGGAAAACAAAAACAGAAGAAGTTAGTTTAGATATGCAACTAGGCGAAGCATATTTTGTTAATACAGGGTGGTTACACAGAGTAATCAATCCAACAGACAGCATTCGTGTTGTTTTATTATTTGGCATAGACTACGAAAACTTACCAAACAAAGAAAGTTTAATGGTATGAACTATGTTGTAAAAAATAACTGGCAGTTTGATACTAAAAAGATGCAAACTGAATTACAAATCCTGCTTAACATTAATGAGATTAATCAAAGAAGAATCGGAGGGTTGCATGGTATCTCTCTAACTTCGCAAGATGGTTCTTTACAAAGCGGATTTGGATTTAATGTTGGTATACAATATCCTAAGTATCCTCATCAAGACTTTTCTAGCAACGATCCTAGAGTATATTTTGATTTAGATTTTGCAAGAGAAAATAAAGTATATCATATGTTAGATTATAATATTCCTACTACGGCATGTACAGGATACTTTAAAGAAATAATCGAATTTTTACATGAAAAGAATATGAATCCTAGACGATGCAGACTTTCATACCTACCTCCAAATGGAATTATTAATCGCCATACTGATGGTAATTTTTATAGATTTCATATTCCTATACATACTGAAGGAACAAACTTTGTACACGGTGATATTGATTATATATTAGAAGAGGGTAATAGCTACTTAGCATATGTGCATCCTTATCATTATGTAAAAAATCAAGGTAGTGCAGATAGATGGCATTTTGTTGCTGATGTTTGGGACACTGAAGGTCATTTTGAAATAGGAAAAGTGTCTAAAGAACAATTAAATATAGAATTAGAAAATGCAACATTATGGAGAGACTATGTTGACAACAAACGAAATACACCTAATAAGATATTAGTAGGAGAGAAAAATTGAGTGTACATGTTGAGACTAATATAAACTTTGCTACTGCATCAGATGAAGAAATTAAACAGTTTGGTAGAAATATTGTAAGAGACAATATAGTAGTAGTTCGAAATCAAAATTTAGACGAGCGTAGAATTTTACACATATGCGAAACTATTGGTACTGTATTAAAGCCTAAACAGTTTTTTATGCATCCTGAGTACTCGGGATTATTTCGTGTTACTAATGAACGTAAAGACGGAGAGAAGATTGGTATCTTTGCAGATAAAGAACTTGATTGGCACAGTAACGGTAACGGACGACCAAGTGGCAATGAAAGTTGTGTAGCATTATACTGTATTAAGCCTGGTAAAAACAGTGTCACTAGTTTCTGTGATACACGTCGAGCATATAATGAACTACCGCAAGATATAAAAGAAATAGTCGATGATGTAGACTGTACATTCCAGTTTAAGAACAATACGTTTTATAAACTAGAAGAAGGCGACAAAGAGCTCATTATGTTTGAGAATAAGCGTATATATCCCGACGGTGTTACAAAGCCATTAGTATACAATCATCCATACGATAATGGTAAAGGGCTATATTTTACATTTCATTACATTAGAGAAATGTGGAGACGTAGTGGTAAAGATTTAGATCAAGAATGGCTAAAACAATACTTACTTGATCATGTATTTCAAGAGAAGTATATCTACCATCACAATAATTGGCGCACAGGCGACTTTATCTTTATGGACCAGTTCCATAGTATACACAAAAGAAATGAAGTCGAAGGAGATCGATTTCTTTATAGAATAAGTTTTGATTATGAAGGAAGTTTTAATGAATGATTTTAGATATATTTTTGAAGACAGATTTGCAGAAACAAAAGGCTATCAAGGCTTTAGTGCAGATAAAGACGAATTAAATAATTTCTTTGATCAAAAGGTCAAAGATAAATTAGGAGATCACGGTACAGTAGGAGTAGATAGCACTAAACAAAAGATCTATAATGTATGTTATGATTGTAATATTCCTTTATGGAATGAAATATATCAGCGTGTAGTAAATATTGGCAATAGCAGCGGCGTTACACTTAATTGGGATGAAATAAAACATTGTATGCGTTTTACATTTATTTGGATGCCACCTGGAGGTGATTTAATTCCGCATACTGCAAATTACTTTAGAGCACTTAGTGCTTTTAATACACCCTTGCGTGGCAAAACTGAAATTAATTTTTATGAGCATTTAGAACAAGAAGACGGTCATCATAAGGTAGGTAAGAAGTTAGAAACACATGAATATTTTAATCCTAACTTCTTAAATGTAAACCGCTATCACGGTATTATAAATGATACAGATGAAGAACGTATGATTCTAAAATCACATTTACTAATTGTACCATGGCATAAACTAATCGAAGCATATGAAACTGATGAAGTTACTAATATGTGGGATTTTACTGTACCTTGGCAACAGAGGGCAATGAGAACACATGAGAAGAAGCATGGATAGCCCAAATCAAATACTCGAAGAAGCTCGAGAGTTAGGATTTTATGCACGACCTAATATTAATATGTCGCGAGAAGAATTTAATATTTGTTGCAGATCGTTAGGCACTCCGTGGACTAAAGAACTCCACACACTTCATACTGAAGGATTTGATGAAGATAATATTGTAAATTGGTCCAATAAAACTCGATTCAACGGGCACAGTCTTCCGTGGCATGCCGATAATCCGTGGCACAGTGAATACAAATTTCCTTTACGGGCATTTTGGGCAGAAACTATTTCTCACTCAAATGACATTGGATATTATTTACATATAACAAATTGGTTTGAATCACAAGATTTGGCTACTAAGGAATATTTTAGAAGTTTAAAAGTCTTAGTGCAAGACTATAAAAACGGATGTCAGCCTTATTGGACTAGCTTTGTTAAAAAGCATCCTGTTACAGGCAAAGAAAGTTTTAATTGGGGTGCAATGGCGTTGTCTACTGATGTATTTGGACTTTGTGCTGATGAAGGACTTCGTTTCCCACATCTTAGTTATACAATGGCAATTCAAAAAGATACTAGAGAATTAATTAGTCATGAAGAAATTGCTTCATGGTTTCAAGATATGATCAACAATAATCATATGACAAGTCATCATTGGCAAGAAAAAGATTTTGTATTAATGGATAATTGGGTTAGTTTACATTATATAGGGTCTACTGACTATACAGAAGATCGACTTCTATGGAGGAAGACAATATGTCAACCGTGGCAAAAAATTACTGGGTAAGTATATCAAAAACAGTTAACCTAGGTTTTTATAATGATTATATTACTAATCCAGATAAACGCCTTACTTCTTTATCAGAGTTAGATTCTAACTTTTGGCAACCCTATAACAGTGCATATAAGTATATGCGAGATAGTGGAAAGTTAATAATTAGAGCTAAAGTTGTAAACTCTGATAGTGTAGAAATATACCAAATATATGAAACTAAACAGGATAGATTAGAATTTCTTAGTATGTTTGACCCAGCAGTGTTTCACAAAGATGCTAAAATTAAAGTTATAGAAACTGAATATGAAATTACTGAACTGGAAAAAGATCAATTAATTGAAAAAATTATTAGTTCAGAGAATGTTTTACTACAATGGGTTAAAGAAAATCACCGAAAGCCGGGTATGGAAATCGGTGATCCTTTAAAAAATGATAAAATTATATTAGTTTAAGTTGGCCCAGCCAGTTATAGTACCATCTGTATTGCCTTGAAACTTTGCAATATCAGTAATGTATACCATTTGTCCAGCAGTTGGTGCAGTAAGTGCAGTATCACGTGCAGTAGCATCTGCATATACGCCAGGTTGAATTGTTCCAGATGCTACAATATTACCTTGTACATCTAACTTCTCAGCCGGAGCATCAGTACCAATACCTAAATTACCAAAACGGTTAAACACCAGTGCATTGTTTATGCCAGTAGCGCCACTTTCATCATAAGTAAGGAATACTATTCGTCCTGGCATAACTCCAGAAGCAATGGAACCGGTATATTTATCAGGTCCCATTTTAATAACCGCTGCTGTAGTCTGAGCAGCACCGTCCCAACCGTTAACAGCAATGTCAATTACAGAATCACCCGGCTCTAGCACAATTGGAGAATCTAACGAAACCCGCGAACCAAAAAAGTCAAGATTTGGACCGTTACCGCCAGCAGTTACCGCATTGCTTGATATTACAGTACCGCTAGCTGATGAAGAATTTACTGTTACCTGTTCTGTTAAAACTAGTGCATTGTTTATGTTACCAACAACTGTATTATTAATACCATCTACAAGTACTGTTGAATCGTCGCCAAACACACTACCTGTCACGTCACCGTCCATCGGACCTGTGTGTAATCCAGTAGTATTACCTGTCACGTCACCAACAACTTCGCCAGTGTGCGTACCTGCTGTATCACCTGTTACATTACCAAAAAAGTTACCAGTAACATTGTTAGTGTCAGTATTAATGATAATAGTGCTGTCATCACCCACGATATTAATTTTATAATTTTGCTGTTCATTAAAAATTCTAGATATAGGGTACGCAGTAAAGTTTGCGCCGTCAAATCTAAGAACTTCGTTTCTAGATGGAGTAGATGGCATAAACACATCACTTAAATCATTTAGACCAATTGAACCAACACCTGGAACTGCTGCTGATTCCCACTTGCTAGTACCACTATTATATGTCAATACATCATTGTCTGATGCACCTGTTAAATCAGTATCAGTAAGTGCATCTAATGTTGTGGAGCCACCACCACCTGAACCAGTAACTAACGTTCCGCCAGCAGTACTACCGTCACCTGCGTATAGCAGTTTGGTATCTGTAGTGTAGATTAGTTCACCTTCTACGGGTGTTATTAGCAAGCGTTCTGCATCTGTGCCGCGTCTTAGACGTAATGCCATTGTTTATACTCCTGGAATATCTATTATTAGTATTTATACATTTTTAAAGAATACTAACAATCTATTTCCGCTTCTTCATAAAACTTTTTGTTCTTTTCTTGATATCTTCAACAACTTTAGAAGTATTCAAACGAAAGTCAACATGTGATATTTCTTGATCGTATTGCTCTAGAAACGTTTCTAAACTTGATTCAATTTGATCAATTGCATCTTTATTAGAAGATTGTTGTTTGTCGATATCAATCTGCCATATTTTGCCATCATGAAAATGAACATGGACGCTATGGATATACTCAATAGGCACAGCTTTAATTTCAATATCATTGAATATTTCTGGCCATTGCGACACTACTTCGGGTGGTAGTTTATTTTTAGGCACTTGCAGCAGTCTTCTTAGATACTGCTTTCTTTTTTGTCGGAACTAATTCTTCAGCTTGTCTGCGCAATTCTGCTGCTTCCTTGCTCAAGCGATCTGCATCACTGCGGAACTTCTTAGCAAGTACTTCGTCAGTTATAACGCCATCATTTGCAACAGGCGCAACACCAGGAGCCGCCGCAGCCATTTCACTAGCAGTCATTGCTGGTTCAGATTTTTCAGCAGTAGGCTGAACTTTTTTACCGTCTGGACCCGCAACTGCTAAGTCAGCAACTGTTACGCCTTTTTGTGCCGCAATTGCTTCATTTAAATCATTAAGCATAATTGTTGTATTTTGATTTGGAATCATTTCAATTGTTTTAGTGGGTACTTTAATCATCTTGCCAGTCGTATGAAAACGTGCAAGCATATTACTACCATCTGATAGTTGTGTACGCATCATAACAGTTGCTAGATCGTCTGCTTCTTGTCCTGCGGGAGATTCAACTAATTGAATTAATGCATCGTGATCTCCAGCTTCTAAATTTTCAGTTGTTACAACTACACAGTTATCTGGATCACCAGGCAATACTTTGTATGCAACGATTATTCTACGTTTATTATTTGCCATACGGCCTACATGCTTTAACATATTATGCTCCTTGTGCAGGTTGCTGTTGTGATACAGCGTTTAAGAATGTTTCTAATTTACTATAAGTTTGACCTACAGTCATCATTTCATTAGGTTTAAAAGCGCCACGTTGACTTGCAACATCGATGATGCTTTTTAGTGCTTGCAGATCTTGTACAGTTAGATCAGGACCTTGTGCTTCACTAGTTTCGGGTGTTTCTGCAACTTGTGCTTCAACGGTTGTATCTTCGCTCATAATTATCTCCTTGTTATATTATATATGCGCAGTTTATTTATTTGTACTTTAAATGTGGACACGCTAACATGAAATAACTCATGTCTTTAGTTTCTTCGAATCCAACAGTTAAAACTTGTGTTAATTTATTATCAGTGTCTAGGCTTACATTTTTACCCGTATAAAATCTATTTTTTAAATTCTGGGTAATCCATTTAACTAAACTATCTTCTAAATTATATGTCATAGGCAAGTTAACATATTCAAAGTGAGGCAAAGCTGATTTAACTTTCCTCACTTCGAATATATTTAATGGATTTATTTTTTTATTTTTTATCATGCAGCCGCATCGTAGTGTACTGATGTACCAAACGGTCCTTCTAAATTCTTATCACGGTTGCTGTGAATAACAAATACTGTGTCACAGTAGTCCGGATCGCCCCAGCTATCCCAAGCATATCCATCTGTAAACATAATAAGTTTCTTAGGAACATACTCTTGTTCTTTCATGTATGTCCAGTTAGCCATAAAGTCAGTGCCGCCGCCACCCATTAGTTCGTAGTCTAACAAGTCTTTACCGTCATTTGCTTCGAAGTCTTCTTCGTTATATACCCGAGTGTCAAAGCACCATACCTTAATATTGTAGTCTGGAAACTCTTCCATGATGCCTTTGACTTCGCCTAGGAAGTCTTTGCCTTGCACTTCTCCAATTGAACCTGACATGTCAATGCATACAGCAATATCAATTGTATCTTCAAAGTCCATGCTAGGTAATATAGCACCGCTCATTTGTCCTTTGCGTGAAGGACGACTAAAAGTATAGTCGCTTCTAATTGTGCTTTGTACTGACTGACGAATAATCTCACGCCAGTTCATCTTAGGTTCTGTAAGTTCTTTAATAATACGCTGTACTGCACCTGGAACATTACCTGCCCCTGCACTCTGCGCCGCTGAGATCATATTCTCTTTGATCTCATCTTTGATCTGCTTTTCTTCTTCTTTAGAATACGTAGGCTTAGATTTGCTTGTAGCGTTACCGTTGCCGTCTTCGCCCATGTCACCGTCTGAACTACCTTCGTCACCGTCCATGTCGAGGTGTTCGTCTAGCATTTCACCAAGTTGCTTCAAGTATTCTTCGCCATTCTTTTTAGCTTGCTCGTATACGTCATCGTATACTTCTTCGCTAGTCCAGCCTTCGTATTTAAAGTCTTGATAACAACTTACAATGCTAGGAATAACACCAATACGATCACGTACAAGTGTATTGTTTACAATGTAGTCTGCGCTAATATTATAGATCATAGGGTCTCGGTCTTCTCTACGACCTATGTGATCAAATACCATATGCAAAATTTCGTGTGCAACAACGAACTCAATTTCTTTGTTATTCATTGCATTAAAGAATTGTGTATTATAATATAAGTTACGCCCGTCTACAGCCGCAGTAGGTAACCAATCATCGGCAGCAACAATCTTTAAACGTGTAGCCATATTACCAAAGAAAGGATGACGCAATAGCAAACCAATACGTGCCGTAATAATACGGTCCATTACTTCTACACGCATTGTTTCTAATGCTTCTGGAGTAATATCTGGATCTGGTGTAAAGTTTTTTAACTTACTTGCTGTGTCTTTAGTACTCATATCTATTGCCCTTTTTATTAACATATACATATATTATAGCATCATTAGTATATATGTCAACCTTTTTTAATTCAAAAGAACGGACGAGCTTAAAAGGACTCGTCCGTTCTGTATCTTATGCTTCCTGTGCAGCCTTAATATACTTGCCATAACGCTCATGGAACTCATCAAAGCACTCTACTTCGTCTGGATCAATTGGCAATGAATACTGTGTTAGTGCGAGCTTAATGCCCATAACTACTAGCTCAGTATCAAAGTTATCCATTGAAAAGCGCAGGAAGTTGTTTACTTTGTCATCAAACTTCTTGTCGCCTGCATCACTTGCTTCTTTAAGTTCGTAGCACAAAGACACAGTTAACGAGTACATTGCACTAATTTCTTTAGTACGCATCTCTTTTACTTTGCCTGCTAGGATGTCACTTGGGTTAGGCATGCTTGAAGCAACCTTACGGTGCGCCATAAATTTAACAGCCAAACCTTCACCAACTGCGCCTGCTACTAGGTCAGTAGTAGTTGCTTCGTCTAAGTCATCTTCTATCAATTCGCTAACAAACGACCAACTACGTGGTGTTGCAAACGAACGTGATGAACTTTTAGGATCAAAGTCGTACAAGTCTTTCTTTGCAAATGTCAAGTAACCTACAACATCTGTGTGCTGATTGTTAGCAACAGCCCAGCTAAACCAGTCGTCAAAGTTAACAGCAAGTTCTAAGTGGATAAAGCGGTTAGCTAACGGAGCAGGCATACGATACGTAACACCTTTGTCAGCTTCACGGTTACCAGCCGCAACAACTGAAACGTTGTCTGGTAGCTTGTAAGTACCTACACGACGATTAAGAATTAACTGGTATGCTGCCGCTTGTACACTAGGCGCTGCCGAGTTCATTTCGTCTAAGAATAGTGTAATATGATCGTACTGCGCCGCAAACTCTTCGCTTGGAAGTTCGTTAGGTGCACCCCACACCATTGTACCTGAGTTGCTGTCGAAATACGGAATGCCTTTAATATCTGTAGGTTCCCAAAGACTCAAGCGAATGTCAATCAAATGCGAATTTGCAAAAGTATCGTTAACCTGCTGTACGATATCCGACTTACCAATACCTGGAGGTCCCCAAAGAAAGATAGGACGTTGCTTTTTAAGCGCATGTTTAATGCTGTTTTTTGCGCCATTTGGACTAACTGTGCGAGTTGAAGTATCCATTTGTAGTACCCTCTTTTTGCGTTGCTTTATTTAAACTATACATATATAATAACATATCTACAGGATTTGTCAACCATTTTCTAAAAAAAGAACTTGTTTAAAAACAACAACTTAGGATTTATTTTGTCTAGTAATTGCTTTTGTGAGGCCATATTTACGTAAATCACCACTGAAAAGAGTTAGTTCGACTGCTTTCTTTTCATTCGTTACTATAATACTTCTATTTGTAAGGTAGTAAGGACAGTCGATAAACTTGTCAAGGTGTATGATTACTTGAGTAGATAATGGTACATCTCTTGGATATGGTATGTCATATGTTGCCAAGTCTATTAGAGTTAGTACATCAAAACCTGTTTCTGTTAAGCGCAAACCGCCGGAATCTTTATCTCTATTGTTCTTCCACCATAGGGGCATATATTCGCTTACTGTAGCAGAGTTTGTACTTTTACCAAGTTCTTTTAGAAAGAGCTTAGTATATGTCTCTTTCCAGTTCATTCTTCTGTAACCAGTTCACCTATAGTAAGTTTGTATACTTTAAAGTCTTGGCATTTAAACATATCGTTTAATTTTTTAGCAAGATTGTGTGCATGACCTGGATTTGAAAAACTAACTTTCTTATACTTAGGACCGGGATAATTAGTAAGTGCATTTGCACTTTTAAGATTAAATGGTTTTTCTTGATAGAATACAGCCCAAATAGCTTCTGCTTCTAATACTTGTTCGCTTTTATATGTTTTATTATTAATATTTTCTAATATGACTGTTGGCTTTGGTCTGCTCATATACGTAATTCCTTTTAATTAACTACGCATATATTTATCTCTTTTAAGAGTTATCTGCGTAGTTAAAACTTAGAACCACCATCCATATTAATAGAAATAATGTCGTCACTACTATTATTCGATTCTGCTACAAGTTTTTCTAAGTCGCCGTGTAAACGACTCATAACAGCACCAATTGTAAACGCTAAATTTTTTGCTTGTTGCATTGACATCTTTACTTCTCGTGCTTGCGAATTTTCAGCAGATTTAACTTGTTGTAAAAACTGTTGTAACGGTATAGTATTTAAAGGTTCAACGGGTTGCACGACTTAACTCCGATCTCATCTCCATCTCAGTTTTAAATGGCCCTTTAAAATTATAACGTTCTATTGTAATTAGTTTAGGACAAAAGCTCTTAACCCATCCCTTGTCAAATTGAATAATATAATAGCCTGCACAATATGCACTTTTAGATTGATCGCTTTTAGTAAACAGCGGTAGTTTACGTTTCACATCATACATTGTATTAAACGGGCTTACACTAGTCGGAAATCCGTGTACAATAAATTTTTCGTTAGTTGTAATATCATCTTTAGGCGTAATATCGTTCCAAACAATATCCGAACCAAACTGCTTTTTCATCTCTCTTTTGTTATCAAAGAAACAAGTACCATTGCCATTAGAGAACATATAACGGTCGTCATTCCATGACATAGTACCAATACGTTGCTCGTTGTTTTCAATAATCCAAAATTTATCTTTTAATACAGGTTTTGCTTTTAATGTCATACAGGGTACCTCGCTTGTAATGGTTTTGCATAAGCTTGTGCCTGGTCTGCAATACGTTGCATGTCCCACTTAGCACAAAACTTCATAAGACGCATGCCTACTTGTTGTACTTCTTTAGGCTTTGCGTTCTCTGCAATAGTGTTATTAATTATCTCTCTAATGTCTGCAGGTTGTGCAGTCAAATCACATAGTACAACGTTACGCTGATAGTCATCTAGTACACGATGTTCTTCACCGTTATGATCTGTCCAACGCTGTAACATCATGTTGTTCCAGTTAAAGCCTTTAGACTCTTTATCTGCAAATGCTTCGTTAAGGCCAACTTTATTCTTAGTGCCTTTTGTACGTACACCAGGATAAGCACTAAACACGTTGTCACTAGTGTCGCCACGCATACACTTCTCAAACAACATAAAGTCGGGTACAGGTGCTGCCTTAGGCTCTTTAGTCTTCTTGTCAATAACAGAATCGCCTTTGTCTGTAAAGTAGCCTTCGTGTGTAATAGTTGTGTTACTTACGCCATTGTACTGTGTACAGTTAGGACCAATAAGTTGTGCAAAGTCACCATCTGTACTAACAATAACACAATGATCGTTAGGGTGTGCTTGTACCCATCCTGCAATCAAATCATCTGCTTCTAGTTGCGGATGACGCATAACAGTACAGTTAGTCTTGTCATTTACAAAGTCTTTAAACTCATCAAACAGTTCCCAAAACACTGTATCTTCTTCTTGCTGTAAAGGAGTAAGTGCATCACGTGCCACTTGCCTATTGCGCTTGTAAGGTTCGTAATAATCCTTACGCCAGCTACGACCTTCTAAACAAAATACAACATGATCTGCATTAAAGTCAGTCCATGCTTTCTTTACACTGTTGAGTGTAATATGTATTGCCATGCCTGCTTTTGTATCAATATCGCCTCGAACAACGTGCCGAGCGCGAAAGAAAGTGTTAGCAGTATCTACTAGTACATAAGTTGCCATTGTATTGCCTTGTGTTGTGTTAATTTAAATATATTATAACATCATTTATAGATGATGTCAAGCATAGTTTAATGCTATAGAAATACGAGATTCGTCATTTGTTCCCGTTTGTACACAGTGTCTAATATAAGATCTAAAAATAAGTAAAGTTCCTACTTCCGGGGTAAAAACATGACTCTCAAATGTCAAATCATTAAACTGATTAATCTGTTGAATAGGAAACATATCCGGCGGATTTGGGTTTTCAAGTACGAGTGCGCCAGATCCTTCCGGTACTTTTGGATAGTATACACAACTAAACACACTATTAGGGTGAATATGATACTCCTGATAAGTACCCGGCGCATTTATATTTGCCCATGCCGAGTTGCATGTGTGTTCTTTTTGTGAATTGTGTTCGTTTGTAAATGCATTAACATGAAACTGTGCAGCATCGAACAATGGTGCAAAATCGTTGTCTTCTAGTAAATTAAAAGTATTATGTGTTGTATAAGTTTTGCCTTCCCATCCTAATCCACCAGACGGAATATTATTTTCCATATCAGAAATTTTGTCTGCCCAAAGCTTATTTTGTTTTTTGTCGAATAAGTTTCGTTCAACATATATAGCTGTAGGGAAATATAAATTTATTTCTGCCATAAAATTTTACCTTTCGTTTGGAAGGAAGGAAAACCAACCTGTAATGATATATTTAGTTTGTGTCAAAGAAGGTAACCCTCGATGTGTATGAGTCCAGTCAGCTGGCCAAATAACTGTTTTTCCTTTTTTTGGACTAATTTTTAAATCTTGGTAAAAATATTCTGTTTCACCTCCGTCATCAACATCGTTTAAATATGTCATGAAAACTAAATTACGCAAACATACAGGCATTGTTGGCGCTGCTCTTTCTGTATGCCAACCGTGAAATGCTTGATGAGGAGGCGTGTATTTCTTTATATTAATAGGTTCTATTATACCCCATGGTGCATAGTGATTTACATAGTTATATTTTTCACAATATTTGTGAGCAATATTAACAAGTTGAGATGTATATTCTTTAAACAATTTTTCATTATTATCTAAATTACACTGTAAGCAATCTTTATGAGTTTTATCTACAATATTTTCGCCTACTTCTCCACGGTATTGTAGATCAGTTGCATTGTCAAAAAAATCTATTACGTCATCACAAAGTGTTAAATCTTCTAATGTGTAAGATTCAACAAACATTAAGATACCTCTGACTTTCCTTTTGCAATAGGAACAACATTAATATATCCTGCACCTCTATCAGTACTTTGTCCTTCTTCGTCTAGCATATTGTAAACAATATCTCTAAACCAACGATCTACAATTTCTTCTTCAGGATCATTGTCAACACCGTAACCTGCTTGAACAAGTTGTGCGATAAAGTATTCATTCCAGTCAAGTTCAAAGAATCCGTTACGCACATTCTCTTCGTTAACTTTAACATCAATTACATTTACCCACGGTTCTTTTTTGCGTGTGTGATATGCTTTAGGATCACGCTGTTTAAGTAGTTCCATCTTTTCAGATTCAACTTGTGCCTTTTCGGCTTCTACCTTATCTAGTCCTGTTAGTTTTTTTAAAAAGTTTTTCATATTAATCCTTTTCGTCTCATTTCTTCTGGGCTCATAGGCTTCCTAATTGGTGCCTTCATAGCCCGTTCGTGTTGTTCATTTTTGTACTGCTCACGTACCCCATGCATTTCCGAATAAGGATATATGAAGCCTGGGGGTGAAGCGCCATCCTTTTTCCATACAGACCTGCGCAACCTCTTG
>Ga0209092_10003222_pt1 | contig 14346 bp, 9 predicted proteins | sample FraStrMetagenome_FD_187446 | JGI IMG/M metagenome (GOLD analysis project Ga0209092, IMG submission 187446) | Marine eukaryotic phytoplankton communities from Arctic Ocean - Fram Strait ARC3M Metagenome (SPAdes) (version 2) | ecosystem: Environmental > Aquatic > Marine > Oceanic | place: Fram...
GAAAAATAGAAATCTAATAATGACCATAGAATAAGCTCACATAGAAGCATGGGGGGTGTTGTACGTACGTAAATTATCTCCTATGACGTTACCCTTAATTACTATAATCATAATTACACCTTCTATAGTTTTGACACCATCCATCCACAGAACTTTTTCCAGTTCCGTTTTATTTTTGTGTCTAAAAACATAGTAATCAAAGAAGACATGGCCTGAAAGCAAGGTAACCGAAGATTGTGGAATACATTCCTATCTCAATATCATGCATATAAAGAGGTAAGCCAAGAAAGCAATGACGCAAACCCACAAAATAATGTTCTTGAAACATGAATGCGATGATGAAATTATGTAATTCCATTGCTGAAATCTAAGTGGCTCACTTTTGTGTGCATCATATGCTGCCAAAATTACAAGTAAATCCGAGCATTCTCTTTCTTTTCTTACTATCATGTTCATTTTCCATCCTTTGCAACTAAAAAATCAATCTGTTTTCCTCTCTTACTTTTGAAAAGAAACGCACATGAAGGAGGTATCAAAGGTGGTATTTCTCTTAGCTAACTTCAATGTTCGACATAAAATCCATAGTCTCATGAGGAAAGAAGAGAAAAAGAGATTTTCATTCATTGATTGGGAAAAAGAGAAATATACTGCAGGGACCAACTTAGAAGTGTCCGGCATGATTTGAGATTTCTTTCTACTTATTTGGTGTGACTCGACCCTTGACACATTTTTATGCATGATGCTGAAACTATCTATGCCCTCTGTAACATACGATGAAAGCTTATACATTTCTATTCAATTAATCATGAGTACTTCGAGGCCTGAATTTCAAAGGACAAAGTTGTTATCACTATCATTCCAAGTGCTTTAATAACTTGTGTTTATTTTTGTGCGTAAGTTAGCAATAAGTTATCGCCCACAGAAAAGTCTTTGATGTGTATTTGAAACCAATTTGGAGCTACTTCTCTATCATCAACTGTGTAATAAATTGTCTAGCATCTGTAATAAAAAAGATTTATGGTAATTATTTGTCACTCAAGTATTGGCTCATGACGACACTGTTCTTAATTTTTAAGGTAAAGAGCTACAAGAAAATATCATTTACAGAACTAGCCTCAAACCTTTGAGCCACGAGTGGCAAAAATTAGTTTTTTTTACACCTTGTTCGCAACCTTAGTATCAGCTACAAAGGTTCCATCGTAAGCAGAGGCATGCACACCTGCAGCCCTTCCGGAAGGATCAGCTCTGTTGGCAAAGCTCTCATCCCATGACATAGCACGTTCTGTTGAGCAAGCAATGGATTTTCCTCCAGGAACAGTCTTTTCTGGTCCCGGTCCAGGGAAGTATTCCTCAAAAATCATACGGTATCGGTAACCCTCCTTGGTGGTTGGAGTGTTATGTGGGAATCTGTTTGCGGCGGAAGCGAACATTTGGTCAGTGACTTCTTCTTCAGCTACAGCTTTAAGATGGTCTACCCAGCCGTAACCAACTCCTGATATAGTTATTTTACAGAGAATAATTTGAGCAAACATGGGACCAATCATAAAATTGATACAATAGATCGGTTTCTATAAACACAAGACATTCGCATAAAACACTACGTACCATCACTAAATTGTTCTTTTTGTCTCCACAAAATGTCATCGGGCAAGTATGGATCATCTGGGGTATCAAAAGCCTTCCTGATAGCCCACTTCTCAATCCTCTTGTTTTCAGGACTAACTTCAGGTCCACATTTAATCATTTTGTCTTCTGGATCCAAATTCATGGCAACATTCAAGAAATCAGCATCCAAAAATGGAACACGTGGTTCTACTCCCCAGGCAGACATGGCCTTGTTACAACGGAGGCAGTCATACATATGAAGTCTGGAGAGTTTTTCGCATGTTTCCTCATATAATTCACGAGAGTTAGGTGCTTTATGGAAATACAAATATCCTCCGAATACCTCATCAGCACCTTCTCCACTCAAAACCATTTTGATTCCCATAGCTTTAATTTTACGAGACATGAGATACATAGGTGTACTTGCACGGATGGTGGTGACATCATAAGTTTCAATGTTTTTAATAACGGATCGGACAGCATCGGCACCTTCTTCGATAGTGTAAGTATAGGAATGGTGTTTAGTTCCCAAAAATTCAGCTACGCGTTTTGCTGCGGCGATATCAGGACTTCCCTCTAGACCTACTGTGAAGGAATGGAGTTTTGGGAAGTCTTTTGAACGACGAGAAATGTGACGTGCAGCAATAGAAGCAACTAGGGATGAGTCAAGACCTCCACTAAGAAGAACTCCCCATGGTACATCAGACATCATACGGCGAATTACTGCTTTTTCAAAGGCTTCACGAAGAATAGCCTAAACATAAAACAGAAAGTATTTGTAAGCATAAACGACAAAGAGAGAGGATTTTTCGTGGCTAGAGACAATTCCATCGATGAGTACTTACGGCGTTATATTTATCTGTAGGGAGGGGTCCAGTTGGGTTAATAGCCCATTCAGGAGTATACCACCTTACAAATTTACCAGCATTTTCACCCTTTGAGCAGAAAATGTGTCCAGGAGGGAATTGCTGGACAGTGTTACAGCTGTTAACCAAAGCCTTCATTTCACTTGCAATGTAGGTACTTCCATCATTGGCCCATCCGATGTAAAGGGGAGTGATTCCAATATGATCACGTGCAACAACATACATATCCTTGGCTTTGTCATACAAAATGAAAGAAAACATACCACGAAGAGTATTTACCATTTCTTCAGTAGCGCCATACTTTTCATATAAAGGAAGCATGACTTCACAATCACTTCCAGTTTTGGGAGAATATTCATGTCCAGCATCTTTTAACGCTTTGTAAACCTCCTTGTAGTTATAAATTTCGCCATTAGCAGCAACAATAACATTTTCGTCCTCTGAAACAAGGGGTTGACTTCCACTTTCTGGATCCATAATGGCCAATCGCTCATGTGCAATTCCATGTGCTAATGGTTTGTCTTCATCAGCGGGAATAACAACATATCCAGACCAATCAGGTCCACGGTGACGGAGTGTCTCAGAGCATTGAATTAGCTCTTTACGTAAAGCTCCCTCTTCCAGAGAGGAGGAAAAAATTCCAAAAATACCGCACATGTTGAGAGAAGTTGAAGTTTCACTACGAGCAGTTCCGAATTCTATGTGCGACCAAAACGATGTTAGAAATGTTAGGGAAGATTTAAATGTTATTGAAATTGAAGACACATGCATCTAGTTTATCGAGATAACTGGTGGAAAGCTATTTGGGGCTTTCTGCAGATTCTAGAGACACATAAAGGAAACTCACTAGCCTTTGGAACTGGCTGAACAAAAGCGGAAGAAGCGGAGACAAGTGCTAGGAAACTCAAAAATTTCATATTCATCGTTTTTCTGATATGCTCGAACTGAAGATTTGAATTCTTTCCAAATGGAGGTGGGCTTTGAATCTTCACTGAAAAACTTACAAATAATAAATGAAACTAAATTCGATTTAGTTTGTCTTATTGGTGATTTGTTAGAAGTTTCTGATGAACCAAATTAAAACAATAACAGAACTCCGACTATCAATGAAAATTGCTGGAGATCGTGGTGCTGTTTAGTATAAGGATGAGAAGGGGTGGTTGACTTTGCTGCTGTGTAGCGTATAAACCTACTATCTCAAGAACTGCACAATTCGCTATTGGCAAACAACAAAAACTTGGTTAGTTGTGTAAAAAGACACTATTGAAATCTCCAATCTAAATAGTGAAAAGGAATGTTATAAATTCCTCTTATTTTTATGGCACTTCCTCGATCCTGTATCTTGTGTGATGGAAAACAACTTTGGACACGCACTTACATACTTCCTATGTACGAACTCTCGAGATCACTTCGTACACTTTACTTAAAATTCCTGTCATCATCAATTCTGGATAAGAACTTGGTAGCATCACGTAGAATCCTTATTTGCATTTTTTTTTAGGATTCTCATGACACGTCAAATGCATCGGATTGTTGAACTCTTGATTGAATTCCATTAGGCTTTGATTGAATAATTCCGTGATCAATCATAGCCGAAGATAATTTGTCGGAAATACTTCCACGTGTATATTTTGGTTCAAAAGTAGGAAGTAACAATCTCAAACTTCCAGAAGCTTTGTCACTTAACCACCTGGTTTTCATCACTAAGCAATGAAATATTGAATTCCTATTGAAGTGATTTGGATACGTTACAAAAAAATGAGATGAACAAAAGAAGATACCCCTGGATAGTGCAATTTTTATTCCAAAGTTGCAAAATAGAAGAAGTCATGGATTTTTTGCAAATATCAGAACCCTAAAAAGAAATCAAAGCCAGAAACTGAAAGTAATTTTCAGGGTCATTAAAACCTATTGATCATCTATTCATAATTTAAAGTTACAGAGAAACAAAGTGCTAGTTTTTTATCACGACGTATAACGAAATTATGATTCATTAGTCATGCATGATGCAGGAATAGCTTACTTATCTATGAATTTTAAGTTTTAGATTGCCAATAACAGGGACAAAGCTCCCACACCATATTGATTAATTTATGTTTCTCTAGTCTCCCACATAATGAGTGAACATTGAGCCAAGAAAAACACATTCTTCAAGCAGAATGAAATAAGAGTTAAAAATAACAAACCCCCCGTAAAGTAAAGTCTTGTGGAGATAAGAGTCCATCAAGCTCTTTTCGTGACGAATTACGACTAAGTTTATAATGTTCTGGATGCAAAACCTTATGACGCCATTTCGTCTCTTTCAAAAGGAGCAAATACGTATTTTTTATTAATTCCTGCGAAAAAAATTACAGTAACCTTCAAATGGAAAAATGAAAATGAACATAAACAGCGTCGTCGTCCGTTTCCTCTTCACCTCAATTTCAATTTTTCATTTTTGGAGTACATCATCCGTTAATGCATTTACCTCATCTTCATCATGTATACATCATTCTAGTATAGTACCATGGGGAAGTCACTCATACAAACGAATCTCGAAGCCAAAATTATCATTTCTTTTTTCCACCAAATCAGACAACGATTGCGAAAACCTTGGTTCTAAAGTCTTGTGTGTAGGTGAAACGCTTTGGGACATTTTACCAAATGGAATGTTTCTGGGAGGCGCACCTACTAACGTTGCAATTCACTTAGCATCATTGAATACTCCTGTGTCCATCGTTTCATGTATCAATCCCAACGATGATTTGGGAAAATCCACTCTAGATATTTTAACTGCACGAGGAGTTAAAACGGATATTATTCAATCTCCTCCGTCGACTGCATCCTTTGAGACAGGAAAAGTCATAGCCAAGATTGATACTCTAAGTGGTGATGCTAGTTATACCTTTGATACTCCATCGGCATGGGATTATCTACGATTAGGTTCTTCTATGATGGATAAAAGCTACCAAAAAGTGTTCCTAGAGATGTTTGAAGACGCAAATGCAATTGTTATGGGAAGCATATGTGCTCGTTTGGATCCAATGGACCCTTTTACCACTAATTTATCTGAAAATAATGAAATCACCAAGGATGAAATTAAAACACAAAATGCCACCTCTGCTTCATCGTTATTTTGGGTTCGAAACAATGCGAAAAAAGATAGTCTTGTCTTTGATGTCAATTTACGTCCACCTTGGTATACACCGGAAAGAGTTTTGAAATTAGCCCTAGGAGAAAATGATTTGGAGAAAAAGGAAAAGTATTCAACAAATCCATTGGCTTTATTGAAAGTCAATGAAGAAGAATTAGAAATATTGGAAAATTGGTGCGATGAAATTTTACTGAAGGAAGATGGTTTGAAAGTTAACAACGAGGACAAACCTTTATTCGGTGATGGATTACGTAAAAGAATGGAACGTTTGGCGACTTTATTAAATACCAATCGGATATGTGTGACCAGAGGTGACCAAGGTGCTGCTCTATGGTGTACTTCTCACTTAGATTCTTCTTCTTCTGTCTTTTCTGAAAACGATGGATATACTAATCCCGACAAACATGAGGATAGTGATACCGTTGGAGCAGGTGATGCCTTTCTTGGAGCATTGATACGATCATTATTCATCGAGAAAGAAACACCTGAAGTTGCTTTACAACGCTCATGTGCTCTTGGTAGTTTTGTGGCTGGTTGCCAAGGAGCTGTCCCAGATCATTCCGATGCACCATCGAGTCTGAAAGGATTATTCTCTTTTTCATAATCATAATTGAATAAATTGTAATAGTAAATCAAGGTAAAATTGAATTTATGTCGTTTTCAATAAGCGTAAGCAAAGACTGGTCATTTATTTAGAATATATTGGTTCGCATAGTAGTGACTTTAAGACCGTGGGTTGAAACAAATTATTAAAGACTAATGCACCATCAATTAGCTTCTCGCATTCTTATTTTACAAGATTATTATCATGATTTTATGGGGTTCTGCTTGTTTATTCTTTGATGGTATCTTTGTCCAAAAACACCATATCCTTATTGATTTACTCCAATCCGCAACGATCGTAATACACAGTTCGCGAAAGGAGACTATTGAAAGTTTCGCATAGATGTGTAGCTCATTCGCAATTGCTACAACTGATTAGTGTCATATTTCAACCTATAATGTACACCTGAACAGGAAACAACCTACATTCGCGTGGCCATTCACTGAAAATTATACAAGAAGTGGTATATTTATAGGTAGTTAACGGCCCAAATTCCGAACGCAATGGTTGCAATAATTCCACCAAAGGAAAAGATGAGGATAGGTGCATCACCTCCATCTAAGGTTGTTCCAACTACATCCCCAACCTTTTTAGCATAACGACGTCTGGGTCCAGAGCACTGTGGGCAACGGAATCCTGGTCCTTGTTCTTCGAAAAACATATCAGCACATTCTGCCTATAATTCAAGTTCCAAAAATGGTTATTTTCACATGAATTCAAATTAATGCTACTTTTCCATGCATAACTATTCTTACCCTTTGGTAAATGTAACCACAATCTTTACAAACCCAGTCACCTTCCCAGTACATGGCAGCCTTGCGGGCCTCTTCTTCCTTAGCAGCCTTGCTCTTCTTGGCACCAAACACATTTAAACTTGTGGAGGATCCAGGAACGCTACTTTGTTTGGGAAGCAGGGCAACTCTGGTGTTCAAAGAAGGAGTGGAGAAGGCATTCACGGTGCTGAATACCAACAATAGAGAAATGAGAATAGATGCGATGGACTTCATTTTGAGTTGATTTCTTGTGCGTAATGGTAGACTTTTGTTAAAATAGTGAGAAGAAAAGAACTGTCGAACCCCTCTAAAAAACATCAGATTATTCATCGCTTACGTAGCTTGATGATTCTGACTGCTGCTGATTGTCTCATATGTCACTTGATTACGTGAGTTAACTGACGGACTTACGAATGTTTTGTTTAACCTACGTAGAAATGTCCAGTTCATGGAATTTAACATTCCAATAGGTTTTTTCCTATTCCTTTTTTTTCAATTTTAAACAAAATGAGGTAAACTCTATGATTGTAGAAACACAATTTCATGTAAGGCTCAATTGTAATTTATAAAAAGAATTACGGTACTGCTGTTCATCGGTTCAATCCCACTGTCAAAAGCGAATTCAGCAACTTTTTCATAGATCTTTGTCTTTCGTTTTAAGTTTGTCTTTTTTTATCCAGATTTTTCACTCAAAAATGCAATCCTATGAATTAGCTCTGTAATTATTTTGCAAAATCAAATCATGTTACAGGAAATCTACATTAGTTTTAAAATTAAAAAGAAATAAAACTTAGCATTGCAGTATGTCGAAGACAAGAAAACAGTATTTGTCATGTTAATCATGTGATTGCTAAATCTCGATTTTGACGTTTTTATAAGAGTCAAAAAAATTGAGGTAAGTCTATTTTCGTAGGGTATCGTATTGATTGTACGAGCAGTTTCGTTAATACATTTCAGCCATAAAAATTATCCGTAATATCTTTTGCACCAATCTCATCCATAATTTTGTGGTGCAGAAAATCTCTTTCATTTAACTAGTTGAACTCTTTGCTTGTCCAATCCACATAAAAATATCTCCTGCTGGTGGCTTTCGCTTTTTCCTAAGCTGAAAAGAATTGCTTTCATGGGATACTGCTGTCAAATATACTTTCATCGAGTGCATGCCTTTGCGTATTCGAACATATCCACAAGTTAATGTGTGCTACAACTAAAGCACGTCGAAATTACTTTTTCTCTTGAAGTCCTTTTTTAAGGATGTCAGAATTCAGTAATTTTGCCCCATTTTACAAGAACTAAAGGTAAGAAGATTCTGAACGTTGCCGTTGGCAGCCAGCCTATCAACTCAAAAATGCGATCAAAACCTGTGCCGGTTTTTATTCCAAGAAATTTATGCGAAGAAAATCGGCGATTGCGCATTATTCATTGTTATTTAGGTTATGTTTCAAATTTTGCCTAGAGGATTGAGTTGAACGGACGGTGCAATACCTAACCCTGTGATGATATTTCGATATCGGATAAATAATGTCGAAATTTTAATCTGAGTTTGTATTCCCTGAGGGTAATGCAACAAGAGATCGAAGTTTTGTTGCGTATTTCATTTTTCTCACATTGCTTCACATCTCTCAAAATTCTCTTTTCCAGGATTCATTCTATGATGAAATGTGTGGTATTGGCAGACTTCAATTTGAAAATGAAAAGTGCAGCGAATGACGAAAACATAACAAAGACGGAATTATCGTTCTCCGTCCATGAATTTTCATGAGTGATTTTATACCAATTGATCCTACCGACGCTAAACTTTTCATTCCAAGAACCATGATGCTTATTCATTGAAAATCCTGAATCTTTGAGACTGGAATATTTTTGTTTTTGATTGTCATCTTTGTTTGTATGAATTAGTATTTCCACTATTGATTGAAATATTCTTTTGATACAATATTGTTTATTACCCTACATCATCCAACTCCTTGGGATCTGTTGGAGAATTTACTATAGCGTAAATGATTGTTTATCCTGATTTCATGTTTGTAATGAGTTCCGGGTCGCATTCGATATTGTTTGCTAGATTTCCGTATTTGCATATATAAGTCGTAACGAATTATTATAGAATATAATGTTATCAACACTTAAATGGTAGTGTACAAAAACCTAACTTCATTTGCATCTTTGCTTATGAAGCATACGAACCCTTTGCTCTATTTGCAACGGGCTTCTTCCTGGCATCCTCGCAGCTATTTTTTCACACATCGTTTCACCGTATTCATCATCATCTTCATACGCACATAAAAGTGTGTCCATTAGTATACATTCATCTTCTGTCCATTGAGATTTTGCATTGGATTTTGTTTTGATGGAATCAAACAGACCCACTCCCATACTCTCAACAGTTTCCTGGTTCTTGATTGCTTCATTACTAGTTTTGTGATCAGAATTAGTGGTGCTACTTTCAGCGTTTACAGTGTTCTCTGCTGAAGTGGATATATGCAACGGTGATGATATGGCTGTGGGCGTCATAATTGGTGTTACGGATCGAATGGCAGGATCCTGATATGTTCGTTGTTGCTGTTGCTGTTGCTGTTGCTGATGAAGAGAAACCATGTAATCATAAGCATAAAGTTTGACTTCTTCAACAGGCCAATTCAACTTGTTAGACATTTCTTGCCAGCAGGTTGCAGCCGAGATATTTTGATTAGGTGTTTTTAAATGAGTGCTGAAACTTGTTTGTGCACCATAACGCTCCAAAGCTTGAATGAAATGTTCGTGTTTTTCTCTTAAAATTTTGGTATTTTCATCCTGTAGTATTTGCTCATGTTTCAGCTCTTGCTCGCGTTTTTCTTTTAGTTCCTGCTGCATTTTGTCCTCTTTACGATCCTGATCATTGGCATTCATGTCGAGATTCTTTGGGTTTTTCTTTTCAGTTTCCTCCTTTCGATCCTGCGACTCATTCTGATGCAGTTGGTTTTGAAGTTCGTGTGTCTCTTTCGGGTCTTGTTGTTTTCCTTGCAGATTCTGATTCTCATCTTGCCCTGCATAGTCGTTACTTTGTGTAACCTGCTCTATCGTCTCTAATTCATTTGAGATTGGCGAAACCATTCTTGAATTAGCTGAGCACTCATGTAAAAAGTTGAGCAAGAGTTCCAGAAATCTTTTTAGTGCATTATTACTCCCATTTTTGAATTAGAGTAATTGTTGTGTGTAAAAATACGTATGTGAATCTATCGTAATTGGTTTTGAGAGAAAAAGATTGTGAAAAAAAGGCACGTTATTATCATCACAAAATGATTTATTAATCAGCAAAATTCTCCTTTTATATTGTGAGCAAAATAACAAAAAAATCCAAAGCATAAAATAATTTACATTCTTTACAATACAAAGTTATTTGTCGTTTTGGACATGTATGACAAAGTTCCTTTAAATGTGTATGGGAAAAGATAAATAGTGTAATCAGTTACGCGCTTCAATGTTTTGCGCAACTTGAGTCAAAACACTTCTCAAAATGGTAGCTGAAGGAGCTCCCATGTCACGAGGAACGCATAGTCTTTTCGAGATCGTCCTCATAGCTTGAGCAGCATCTACAGCGTCTTGTTTCAGAGCAAAGGTAGGTACTTTAATTTTTTCCTTCTCGACCATGCCTAATAAAATTGAAACTACTGCACGAAGTGCAACATCGGCATTTTTCTGGGAGTTTGCTCTCTTGATGTGGGTTTGAGAACTCGGTTTCTTGTCATAAGTACAATCTTCTACGATTCCTCCATAATTAGAAAGTATTTTCAATGCTGCACGTTTTGCAATTTCTTTCTTATCTAAAGCACATCCGTGCTCGACAGACCAGCTTTCCTTCTTCTTGGGAAAAGTTTCCGCAATATCCAAGCAAATTTTATTCACCATTTCCTTGGTTTTTTTAACTAGTTCAGTCTCTTCTCCATCTTTATCCCTTTCTCCAAATTTTGTCAAGAGAAAATACAGTACACCAGTCCAAGAATATTTATCACCAGCAACTCTATCTACATATGCTGGCAATGTACCCATACCTTTTTGGAACCAGTTTTGTATGTTTGGACGGCCTTCTAGAATATTCATTCCAATAGTGTTTGGGAGCTGGTACACCCAACGCTCTATCCAGGATGTAATAAGAATATCCACTCCTGTAATCTTCTTGCCAAGAATAAATGGGCCACCATTCTTCTTAATGAAACTATCAAATTCGTCAAGGGTATCTTCAAAAATTTTCTTCTCTTTTTCGGAGTCATCTTTCATGACAGAAGTAGACGGAGGAAATCCTGCATAGTTAGATCCAACTTGTTTTAATCGATCAACAAGTTCTTCTCCTTCTTTATAGTTAGGATAGTCTTCTACTAAAAGTTGCTCTGTGTCAGGGTACAACTCGTCTAATTTCTTCAATATAGTCAGAGACTCCCAATAAACACTTCTTTTGTCATCTTTATCTTCATAAATTACTATTGCAGGTACAGCATTAGATGGGACGATATCTTTGTACCACTCGGGCCTGTCGACCAATTTAATGAGCCTCTCGGTGTATGGGATGCCCTTAAGTTCAAGTGCTATCCAAATCCGTTCACAAAATGGGCACCATCCGTTGGAATCACGATAGAAGGTGAGCACGGGTTCCTTGGGGGGAGATGTTCCTTTTTTCGCGATTTTATTCAGGGTCTCCCATGATGGCGGAAAATTTTCTCTTGAGCTCTCTGTATTTCCCATTTTGTACTTGTGCTTAGAACAATTCTATATTCATAAAGAAATAATGAGATCAAGACATCGAAGAAAAATCGTAAATTATTCTTCATTAAGGATTCTTTACGTACCGTAAGTATGATTCAATCGTCGATAAGATAGGCTTAATCTAATCGTATGCCTGCACTGATTGTACTTGATTAGAATTAACTGACTCCCCTTCTGACAATGATGTTTGTGATTTAATCTTACATACGTGTTTTATTTTACTTAATGATTGAGTGGTCCAGATGACAAAAATGTACACAACATTTTTGAAAAGAAGAATTTTCTTCCTTCATTCTTGGTGGGTACGACGTTCGAATTACCCAATCTGGTTTTGTTATTATCTTTATCCTGGGCCTTTTAGCACCTCCAACGAATTCATTCCATAAAAGTGTAAATAATGTAAATCGATGCGAGCGAATTGATCCAGCAGAAGAACAAATCAAAAAATGAAAATACTATCTGAAAATTTCCTGGAAAGAAAAACTAAGATTAAAATTGAAAAAAAAAACTTGAGTTTCATCGGTTCTCATGATGTTGACTACAAATGGATTCCTCAGTTCATAGGAAGAACTACTTTTTTTGGACAAAAGATGGTTCAGCATTGGAGCCAATTTTGCTTCCTAATTGATTTTCAATATCTTCTAACAGTTTTAACTGCAAGGTCCTATGAAAATAGATCTTGTGATTAAATAAATTGATAATGACTAAAATTCATAACGTGTACTTCCTAAATCCCGCGAAAAAGGGTGTTTATTTAAAGAGGGGTTGGTCTATGTATTGAGTTCCTACATATCAATTCTTGTCCTTGGGAGGGTGATTATTTGTATGCGGTTCTACGTAAATAAGTATAGCGCCGAAAGAATTCGAACAAAGCGAAGGTTGAGAAATGCATGTCCTAAGTCTAAGTAATTTCTTGTTGGTTTACATTTATGTCCGACGAAAATTTACCCGTCCGTCTGCTGTTGAGAAACGATACGTTTATAAGGGAAACTAGAAGAGAGGCTGAAGACGATAGCAACAAATAATTGAATTAAGAATGGCTGACACCCCCAACACGAAACCTGAAGAATTGAAAGATGCCGCCAAGACCGAAGAAGAAGGTCCTGATGCGTCTGGAAACTGGAAAGTCACTGCAGAAGAACTAAGCATTATTCGTGCCGAATTGGCATGTGAATTCCCAGACGATTTTGCATATTTAAGGTAGGATGACATGAATTCATTCTTGTTGACTCATTGTTTTGAAAAAGGCATTCGCGAGATGTTCATTGAGAGGACTTACCGCCAAGAAGAAGTAAAAACGTAACTCAATTTCATTTTGTTCCCATTCCGACACATACGATATGTACCTACGACAGCAATGTTGTTCGGATGTCTGGGATATGATGATAGTTCATGTTTCAACTTAGTTGCATTGCATATTCTGTTTTGAGTCATCTTTGAAAATTGTCAAAACCTAATTTGTCTTTGTTTCTTTTTACAGTGATGCTTACATAACATCTGTCGCATCGAAACCTTACTCAAAAGACATGACTAAACGCCGCCCTTTAGAGTATTCCATGGAAAAGTTAAATGCCGTTATGAAATGGCGTGAAGCTTCAGGAGTCACCGAATTGTTAGAAAATGTCAAATTAGCGAATGGGAAAAGTGATTCTCCTGAGGCCTTGAAAAACCCTGAGGGACTTGCAAAAGGAAAAGCACTTGTAGCTGCAATGAACTGCGGTGGATGTTACTGGCATGGTCTCACAAAAGATGGTAAACCTGTACTCTGGGTTCGTACTAATCGCTTGCCTTGGTACCCAGACGTAGATGCTTTGATCAAGTCTCTAATTTTGCTTGCAGATACTGGTATTGGCTGCATGTCGAAGGGCACCACTGATTTTGTTGTCATTGCTGAAACAAGCTCACCACCACCTCCTCACCCTACTTTTCTCGTGAGCTTGCTCAATAGTCTTATTAAGGGTTTTCCCGACAGACTTCGTTGCCTCGTTAGCGCTCCCACTTCTAGTATTATGCAAGTTGTTATGAACTTGTTGCTTCCTTTGATGCCTAGTCGTCTCAAGAACAAGTTTTTCTTCATTGGAGCCGAAGATGCTATGTTGAAAATGGATGAGCTATTGCTAAATGGAGAAGCTGATATTCCCGTTTTCTTTGGTGGTAAATGTGATCATGATGTGTACTATCCAGATGAGTATTATTGTCCGAACAGAGGGGAAGGAACCTTAAAATTCGATTTCTTTGGCATGTTGGAGAGGCTTGAGAAGGTTACTGCAGAATATGATGCTGCTCATCCATCCGAGTAAACGATTCTGAGTTTGGTTAACAATACTTTAAGACTACGTTTTATTTCCAAAACTACAATGAATTAACTTCCTATTCTTTATTTAAGTGATGTATGAATTTGAAAACGATCTTTGCTGTGGTTTGCAAAGTTTACTAAGAAACTTCTCATTTTTCCAAAGAATATCTGGAACGAAAAAGATCAATGAATTAAATTTTTCAAATGTATCTCATTAGAAAATAGACTGTTTCGTCTTTATCTCGTCGTCGGCATTTTAGAAAGGATTGCCTCTATTCACATTAGGCTTTTTACTTTTTCTTAGATCGTCTCAATTCATCTTTGACACA
>Ga0209092_10003224_pt1 | contig 14341 bp, 9 predicted proteins | sample FraStrMetagenome_FD_187446 | JGI IMG/M metagenome (GOLD analysis project Ga0209092, IMG submission 187446) | Marine eukaryotic phytoplankton communities from Arctic Ocean - Fram Strait ARC3M Metagenome (SPAdes) (version 2) | ecosystem: Environmental > Aquatic > Marine > Oceanic | place: Fram...
GAATATGATTTCGTAGTTACCAAATTTGATTTTGAATGTGAGATAAAAATATTGGTGGACCAACTTTAATTTTGGTATACAAAATATAATTTGTGTTGATGCCTCATGCTGTTAAATATATTTTTGTACTAAAATTAATTTTGATTTCAAAATATTCCGTTTAGAGAGGTTGCCTTTCCACTATGCAATGGATGTTTGTAAATTGCAATTTGAATTATTCTTGCCTTGATTTACTATTGATTATGGTGTTTGCAATATTCAAATGAATGTTTTTGTTGATTTAGAGAGATTTTTCTTTGATTTAAATGTGCCTTTTAGGATTTGTTCAGATGCAGGAGTAGTTGCAGATTGTCCAATAGCCTGCGTAGTTTTGGCGTAATTTTTTTAGGCCCTAACAGGCTCTAACTCAAAATTTTGCCAAAATTACGTTTACGCGTAATTCTTCTTCCTGGTATGAATGCTGTAGAGATTACGCGTAATGTTTCACCACATGAACGGGCCTAAGAAATCTGAGATCTAGTTGAAGTTGTTACTGAAGCAACAGCTTATTTTTATTTCGAAAAGTGAATCTTATTTAGGTTAATTTAAATTCCATACAAACTTAAATACTTATGACTTATTTAGCAGCTTTGCTCTTATATCTTATAGTGCACAATAAAAATATATGAGACTACATCTAACAAAACATAAAATCTTGAATAAATATGTTAATTGAAAAAAATACACATGAGAGGACGGTTATTTATTAAATATTTATACATTTCCATTTGTAAGAAATAAAAATTTCAGCGTAAGCAATGCGAATTGAAGTATTATATTTAATGAATTCAATCACATACCACATATGAACCTGAAAAGAAGAGAAGTTCAGTTCTTCATTAGCAACATTTGAGAGGACAACTGGGTCCCTATCACATCAACTATGGGCAAAACCGTATATAAGCTTGGTCTCTATGGCTTTCTAGCATCTACAACATTCCTCTTCACTAGCAATGATAAAAATAAAATATTTCCATTCTTCCGAGTTGAAAAAGCAGCTTCAAAGAACAATTTAGGCGAATGCATTCCAGGGCACCAGTGTGTTAGAGGAATAGGAAGTGAAAATATGAACTACTCTTTCGTCCCAAATGAAAGACGTCAATGCGGCGAAGAAATTTTTCATTTCAGCAAACGAGAAGTCTGGTTTATAACGAATGTTTTGACTTTTTCTGTAAATTATATAATGATGCCACTGGATATGTTTAGTAAAGAGCTAGGTGATTTCAAAGACTCTATTCTTAATTTCCAATCAACTCACGGTGTGAAAGCTATCAAGATATGTGGATCATGCGATGAGCTAAGGGATAACAGCGACCAAATCAAAGGCTTTGAAGAGTATTGTGGCAAAAATGTGTATGGAAACAATGAAACTGTAACAGGTCTAATGCTCGTTCCAACAGACCCAACCACAATGGAAATGAAAGCAGGAGGTTTGGATGTAAGTGATGTTTGTATTGTGATTATGAGAGGGGTTTTCTAATTTCATATTTGTAGATGTAGCTCAATATTGCAATTTTATAAAAAAGACCGCTATATGGATGCATGGCTTTGTATCTCATCTAGGACCATCTGAAATACTACCAAAAACATCATTTTCATGGTTTGCAGTTATATTTGAAACTGCCGTTGCGTTCATGAAAGGAGGAATGACAGCCGCATATGATAAAGATGGTAAATCAATTTTAAATCAGCTTGGATCTCTTATGTTGGCGAGTCGAGGTGTTCTTGTACTATCGCCGGATTATTTGGGGTACTCATATGGCAATGACAAAGCATTGTACAAAGGGTAAGATGTCTATTTTGAGATGAATGCAATATTTGCAGCTAAGTTTGCAAAAACTCACAAAGCAATACTATATTCATGTGATATTCTGTTTAGGTTTAGTATATTGAGCTTTTATCAAACATCTACCTTACCTTTATGGTTCAAGTCTAAGTCTACAATTGAGAAGATATCAGGAGGTGAAACTCATATGCTGGATAATGCTTACGTTCATGGAGCATCAGAAGGTAGTGTGGCAACTATGCCAGTAGCACATCGTCTTCATGAAATGGGAGTGAATGTGCACGCATATCCAGCTGCAGTACCAAATTATGTGAATACAGATGTTGAAATAATGAAGAGAATGTGTACGTATGCGAAACGCGCAAAAGAAGCACAATGAATTATAAAGAAATGTTCGCTAATATTTGTTGTTCCACACTTTATTGTGCTCTTGTTCGCATCAGATCGTTTGATGAAAGGAGAATTTCCTCTAGTATACATGTCTTTTTTTGGTTATCTTATGACACCGTTTTCTTCAATAAGTCCTTACACCAATGTTCCGAAAGGACAGGGGCTAGCTTCAGATCAAGGAGAAGAGGCGCTAGATCTCATTGTGAATAATGAAATATCTTTCGGTATGGCAAGCAAACTACTTGAAGATGGACTCTCAACCTCTCCTGATTGCTTAAGAAACGGAACAGGATGTCCAACGTACTTGAACCCAAAAATCGTGAAAGCCATCTTAGTAAGTAATTAGTCTCAATGAGTATTTGTATTGTATGAGAGAAAATAGAAGCGCTAAACGATGATTCATGTTTGTATTTATTTTGTATGGTAAAGGAAGTAGAGCATATGGATCCATGGAACAATACAGAGTATCTTCCTTGCCAAAGCAAGAATGAAGTACCAGAGCTGTCAATGCTTTGCGCAGAACTCAGTAAAATAGCTTCTTATCAATTCTTTGCTGTCGCAGAATATCCAGTACATATTTGTCATCATTCCTTAGATAAAGTATCGAAATATGTAGACATGACGAAGATGTATCCAGAAAATGAGAATATAAATGAATTTCCAAGTCAAGAGCAGTGGGCATTGGCTGAGAAGAATAGGGGTATGAAACTCGAGCATTCCAGTAGTGCATTTGCTTGTAATTTTCGGGCGATTTTGGACATTCTTACCAAAACATAATCCAAAGAAACTTTTTAATGCGAAGTAATTATTTCAGTTTTCATAGTACATTACATTCCTTATTTTGCTCTCATGTTCTTTTTATAATCATTTAATTGTTTATAGTCAAAATAAAATGAGTCTCTAATGATTCTGATCATACCATCAAATGTCTTCATGATGAAGGTTTCATTTTAAATTCGATAGTTGAAAATGATTTCTGGTCTTCAATTCTGCTCTGCACGAAAAGATATTTTATGCAACCAAAACGACAAAAAAATGCATCACTTGGTAATTAATAATGTTGTGTACGTACAACAAACTTGGTAACTACGAATCTCAAGTTTAGTCCATTATTCCTGTTCTGGTTTGCTGCTTCCATGATTATTCTTTGAACATTTCAAAACTCATTCAATTACAGTGCTGAAGCAATGAGAAAAGGAGAAGGAGAAAAAATTGATGATGGAATTTTCGATTGTGCGGATCAAAGAATAGCTGGACCTAACGTTATAATATTAAGCAATTCCGGTAAGCCCATTTTCTCCCGGTATGGTGACGAAGTAGATGTATCAAACACCTGTGCTATGCTGCATGCAATGCTTTCTTCTTCAGAAAATAATCAAATTCAAAGTTTTAAAGCAGGAACACTTTTGTTTGTTGTTTCAAGCATTGATAACATGTCATTATTGGCAATCTCCAATAATGGAGGAGAAACAGAGATTTTTTTGAGAATGCTATTGGAATATGTCTATGCACAGATTGTCTTCACTTTAACTGATCAGATACATAATATAATATTATCCAGGAAAACCTCGGACTTGATATCTATATTGGGGCCTCCAGCAACAAGGCATCTTTACACAGTCCTAGAGCAAGCTAATGAAAACCCAGGTCCTTTGATCACAGCTGCGACTCCGGTTATATATCCTCTCGATTACCAACTCAGAGAGCATGCCTCCAAAGTGCTTCAAAACGTTGGATACGAAACTGATGGTTTACTTTTTGCGGCTTTGATTGTTGGTGACAAATTGGTGACACTTGTGCAGCCAAAATATAGATATCATCAACTTAATGTGAATGATGTTCACTTAATACTCAGTTTCGTAAAAAGTCAGCCCTGCTTGAACGAAAATGAATCATGGCTGCCTATTTGCCTCCCAATATTTCATTCTGATGGATATATTTACACTTTCACTTCTTGTCTTCATAAGGATACCGGCTTAACATTAATGTTAATGAGTACAAACGAATCACAGGAACAATTCAATACTTTTAGGAAAGCCGCAACTAGAATAAAACAGCAACTTTACAACGAAAAGGAAAGTTCTGGTCTTGACATAAAGATCCTGTTTCAACCAATAAATACAAATAAATCAGACGAATCCATTGGTATAATTCCGGGTCTACTTATCAAAGGTATTACACAAGCAATTTTACCAGAAATTGAAGAAGCTACATTCCAAAAGTATTGCACAATTGCATCATGTTATCATTTTTTATTTCGCTTAGATACTCCTCTCCCATGCACTCCACTCCCTAAAACAAAGAACGAAAAGAAATCTAACAAAAACGGAAGTAAAGTATTTTCTCAGTGTATCAGTCCCCCTTTATCATTCCCATTTGTCGACTCAAAATCTAAGCAACGGGTATGGAATACATATCAGCGCTTGTCATTGCGTTTGAAACTTGGCGCTTCATCCATTGATGCATCCATGCATGCATATAACACTATATCTTCTTCTGGAAACAATGTTGATGCACAATATATGGGAACAACCGAAATGGAAGACATGGGCATCAAATCGTCTTGTCCCGCCATACAAATAATCGAACCAAAACCTCCAAAACAGGGGATCACCTATATTTTGGACGGAAATGAATTATTTTTTGCATTAAATGGAAATGATTTTGTTCTTATGGCTGTTTTTCCAGCAACAATAGACATAAGAATTGCTGCTGCATCTTGCGCCAAATTAGTTCGTCAATTGATGAGAGAAGATCGAAATCTCTTTATAGAAAAACCACTGACTTGGCGTCAATAATTCATAACTGTAAGAAACATTTCGTATACATGTTCATAATTCTCTGTGTTCCAATAAGAATTGAGTGTGATAACTTTTTTGTGAATTTTGTGTTAAAAAAATTGTTTCATGTTGTATATACTGCTGTGAAACGATCATGATTGTACGTCACAGAATATACCGTACCTTACTCGGATTATGCATAAAATTTATATTATATCATAAATTGCATAAAAACATTGGAGAATTCAAGATGAGCGGCTACCGTACTCTCCATCGATATACAGGCCAAACAGATAAGAGCAACATTGCTATTCCAATGTGGTCGATTGGGTTTTCTCCATGCTTACAATCACGCTCCAAACCTAAACCTCCCATCACCGATACAAAACCCCCACACCGTCTCTTTTCATGTTATGCCGATGGAATTATACGTGCATACTCCTTATTAGATAAAAGTCTACTCTCTTCCTCTTCAGATCAGATTATGGACGCATCAGCACTCACCATGAAAAATGAGGGAGAATTACGTGCTGCACCTATATCTTCTGCTTCTTTAGAATCTCAGAATATTTCAACATATGCCCCTAAACTAGGCTCTTGTAAAGTATCCGTAGTGCGAAATCATACCGGAGAATCCAATACTTCTGGAGAAGAGATCGTGGCTTCCATTGCTCTAGATGGTTGGGTCCGTATTTGGATTCGTCCAGAGCAGCCAATATTTTCTTCAGAATCTTCGGATAACGAGACAAAGAAAGAAGGTGGCAATGTAGAGATTGCTAATCCTGTAATACAATTTCAAATAGAGAAGGCTACTGGAACGAATATAGCTTTGAGTCCTCCATGTTGGGGAGGAAAATCTTTGATTGTTGCAGTAGGCTGCCTAGATGGGTCGGTTGTCTTGTGTCATACTAATATTGCCTTAAATAGTGGCAGCACTAGTGCTGACGATAATCAGAAAAAGGTAAGATATTTCATGTCATGCTGGGAGTGATGAAAATAGATAATTCATTCACTCATGTACTTCACTAAACAATACTGGCTTATTAGAAAACACCCAAACAAGCAGGTGACATACTTGCAACACTGTCAGAAAAAAAGACAACAGTAACTAGCCTAGCATTTTCACCAGATGGTGCATGTCTTGCCATTGGACGGAAAGATGGATCAGTAGATATTTTTTCAATATCATCTGATTTTCATAGGATACATCATGTCATTGATCATTGGGGTCCTGTGCGTGCTGTTCAGTTTACTGCCGATTGTGCATTGCTATTAACTGGCGGAGATGATGGAAAAGTAAATGCATATGATATAGTTCAAAGAAAAAAGATGGCATTAGTTAATCAATTTGTAGGACATTTGAGTTGGATTTTAGATATATCGGCATGCCCTGATGGACGAAGGTAAGATAAATATTGATTCAAACATTGGTTCTTGGATTTGGAACAATTTTTAAATCGCATATAATATGTGTTTCTGTGATTTATTCGTTAGATTTGCGACAGCGTCTTCCGACAAAAGTGTCCGTATTTGGGATCTTGGAATGCGTGATAGTGTACATACTTTTGATGGACACACAGATCAGGTGTGGAGTGTTGCATTCAATCACGATGGATCTAGACTTGCCAGCTGTGGAGATGATGGAATGATACAGATATATTCTTGTGACACATAAAATAAAGAATATTGTCTCGCACAGACCCGTTTTTACAAATAGATCACAAATAGATCCTTCCGGAGGCTATTTTTGCATTGTCAAATTCGTAACTTTTAATTTAGAGGTTCATTACACTTTCATTCATTCATTCATTCTTCGCATCCATTTCTGGTGGTAAAAAAAATGATGTGAAGTTAAATTACGTGTGTGAATTAAGTTTCTAGAATCTTTAAGTAAAAAATGGAGCGGGACTGTCAACTGTTGTGGATCGTTTGCACATACAAACTTTGCTATATGATAGATCGGAGGTATTAAACAGATCCTTTCCATGTAAGCAATGAATTAAATCTAAGTAATTTAGGTTCCTCCTAAGTAATCTGTGACCAAGACTGATTTAAATATTTTCTTTCTCATCTGATATCGAAGCCGTTTTGTATGTTGCACATAATGTATGGTGTTATAGGTTACACAACCATCTCTTCCTCTTTGAAGAAAAGTGAGACTTTGCTTTTATTGTGATTATCATCGAATACAAAAAAGATTTCCACCAAGATGAGGACTCTTTTCATAATTTTCATTCTACATACCATAGTGGGTGTGATGAATGGCAATGATACCTTTCAAGAATTGGAAAATGAAATAAATCAAGCAATCAATGAAAAAGCCAATATGGCAGGAGAAGAAATCCGAACAATTCTCGAGAAAGAGATAAAAAATGAAACAAAATCCATGATTGTGGGGGGAGAAGTCGCAGAAGTAAATCGTTACCCGTATATGGTGGCTCTACTGGATTGCAAGGATAAGCAATTTTGTGGAGGGTCGTTAATTGCTCCTGACTGGGTATTATCGGCAGCACATTGCAAAGGGTTGGTAACGCATGTGAATATAGGGAGACATGATTTGAAGGGAGAAGGCGAAACATTCGAAACGATCGAGATAGACTTTGAACGAAAGCATCCTTTTTATGTTGATTTGCTAAGTATGAATTTTGATTTTTTATTGATTAAATTGAAGGAACCATCTTCGTACACTCCGATTAAGCTGGATACAGGCTTTGGGGGTTTAACATGGGGTACTCCTGTCACTGTGATCGGATATGGACTTTTAGTACCAGATTCTTTGATCACAAATCCAGTTGGAACAAGCATATTGCATGAGGTGGAAGTAAATATTGTACCAAACAATCTTTGTAGATTAAGTTATGGGCCTTTCGATATAACGTCTCAGATGGTTTGTGCAAGAGGATTATTCAAAGATTCATGTCAAGGCGACAGTGGAGGTCCATTAATCATCAAAGGCGAGTCTCCTGAAGAGGACGTACAAGTTGGTATAGTTTCTTGGGGTCAAGGTTGCGCCAATCCACTTTTTCCAGGGGTTTATGCAAGAGTTTCAAGACAAACCAATTGGATAGAACGAGTCACGGGCGAAACAATATCCGAACTGAAGCGATGGAATTATAAATTCACAACTTGGCTGGATAGAATAGCAAAGAAACAGCAAATATAAGTTTCTTTACATCCTCCATGGTGGAAACTTCTGGATACATTCAAAAAAAGTTCCTACATAATATTCAAATAATCATTTATATTAAAATTAAAAAATCCAAATAATGTAGATTAATCAAAGGATGAGGCATCCATATCTTCCATTTCCATCGATGATTGCGTGGTACTCAAATGCATATCCTCACGATTCGCCACAACAGTCGAAGAATCGTCATCTTGCCTTCCCATATCATCATCATCATCATCATCTTCATCTTCTTCTTCCCTAGGAAGACGTCTCACACGCTGTCGTGGTGTTGTAGCACCAACACGTTGTCGTCTCCGTCTCCGAATTTGCAATAATTGATCATCACCACTCTGATTCCCATCATGACCACTTCCTTCTTCGTCCTCTTCTTCTGATCGTGGCGTTTTGATGATATGATGTGTTCGTGAGAGAGAACTAGTTTTTAATTTAGATCCAATGGGATCAGGTGCAGGTGTTTTGGCAATGTGAAAGAGTTTTTTGGCATAATTTTCTTCTTGCTGTTCTAAGGCATCCACAGATGAAAAATTATGCATATCGTAGGAAGAAGGAAACCAGGCTTTTTCAGTATGTGGTGCCGGAAGAATGTTTGGGAATAAGTAGGATGACATTGTTCAAGGCTTGGATGTGATTCTATTTGGAGTTGTTTCAGCTTTCAATGATTTTTAATGTCAATGAAAAATTCAAATTCAAATTCAAATGGTTTCTTGACTCTGTTTCTATCATGAAGGATGATGATTCCAATATATATATATTTTTTTTAATGCGCCAATAGAGAGCTTCGAATACGTATATAACAAAACAAACCGAAATTTCGAAAAATGAGCAAGAGTCTTATGGCGGGTATCTTCACGTATACTTTAGCATGTGTATGTTTTGCGTGTAAATTTAGGCATATGGGAGCTTTCAAGACTCAAAAATGAGCCCGACATTGATTATTATTAAAGCTTCTATGATTTCTACGTGAACACAACATTCTGATTGGTGAAACAAGAATATTAATATTCGCAAGCATGCTATTGAAGTAAGCCAGCAGCAGGCAATGGAAGTAGAAGTGAAACAGAATAGCAATATCTCCATCTAAAACATTACCATGCCCTTCCAAAACGGTTTCTATAAAGTGACTGCTTCGAAAGAAGATACAGCGAAACAAGTGAATGGTATCGAACAGAATGTTGTTATTGCAACAAGCATTCAACCATCGAACGGTATTCAGGATCTTTCTTCGCCACGGCCAAAAATAAAGCGCAGACGCAGAATGCTTCCAACAAAACGCAATAAGAAAAAATCATCTCCTATACTTATCAAAGTTCCTGGTAAACCTGAAAAAAATAGAAATCAAACTGGTGATCAAATTCAAAATCTTTTAGGGGAGAGAAATCATCATGTTCAGCCCAATTCCTACTCAAATGTTGCTAGAGTACTTTCTCCAACCTATCAGCAACCCACGATGTCATTTCATCACCAAACTATGAAGCATAACCCCTCAACACAAAAATCCAGGCGCATTTATACAGCAGAAACAGGAATTGATAAGTACGAGAACCCTGGAATTAGAAACCTTTCTGATCTTACCCTACCTCCATCATCACCCTATCAGAGGTCAAACACGGCGTCTTCAAGACCTTCATCACTTCTTCATCATCCCTCTTCCTCAACTCAAACTAACAATTATCATAAAGATCCGTCAATGGCATCCATTTTAAATGGTAATACCGAGTATATCCCGGCCCGTCATCCTTGTTTAACTCCAAATTCTGCATCAGATTTGTCACAGTATGCACAAAAAAGGGGGAATCTAGCAGTGAAATCTAGAAAATCTCTCATTAATCATTTTGATTATGCCAGGGGAATTGGAATGCAACAGATGAAAAATATTGAATGCAAAGATTCAAAAGTTGTTTTAGGTGGTAATTCTGTAATAGTGACAAATATTGAACCCGGCTCAAATAACTCCAGCATTGAGCACATTTTGCCGCCTTCTAATACTCAGCATAATCCTTATATTTCTCGGTTATCTGAAAAATGGCAGTCAGATTATCAAAATAAAGGAGCATATTATGAGAACATTCCTCACATTCATGAAATTCACGATTCTGATGTAGACAAATGCAATGATCAAAATGATGGCCAAGATTTAATTGGAAATCATACACCCTTAAGAATAGACAGGAATAAAGAACAATCTGAAGAAACCACCGCCACAACAGAATCGGATGAACCTAATTTATTGGAGAACTCCCCTGAGTTTGATCGTAGCAATAATACTTCTTGTAATAGAAATAACTATGGTCGGCTCAACGAGTTAGCGGATGCAGTTTGTAAGCTCCAAGAGGAACCTATGAGAATGGAAACAAAGACGATTGACCATATGAATGACGATACAGTAGATATTGTAGCTGAAAGTAAAGGATTGAAAGGAGGCGTTCATGATTCTATCCTCAATGAAAATTTAGAGAACATGACACTAAAAAAATTTTTCAACGGTGATAAGAATATTAATAATATCGAAATGAATGCATCAGAAGAAATTCCCCGGGTTCATCCATGTCACACTACGGCTCTTATCAACTATCAGAAAAATTCTTCCCAGATCCAGAATACATTACATGAAATTGACCAGCCATTGAATTCTAAGTTTTCTCCCAACATCCTGAAAATCATAAATGATCACAATATTGTCGTAAAAAATGCTTATGATGAAATTCAAATGATATCTCAACAGCAGGAAAATCTACGATCCCACGCGAAAGAAAGGAAACAGATCGATAAAAAGGATGATAAAAATGAGACTTTAAACTCAAAACAGGAGTTTGATGATACTAAAATGAAACTTCAACCAATACCTGATAATTCGCCAACCAAAGAAAAATCACCAATTCAACAATTGTATGTTGAAGAAATCGCATGGAGAACACACAACGACACGTTTCGACATTGCTTTCCAAAATATGCATTCAAAGAATTATACGATCTAGAAAAAAAGGATCCATCAAAGATAATACAGAATAGATACAGCAGAGCTGATAGAATACGGTCTCTTGAAAATATAAAACCTTTGCCTCCAGCACCTCCACTTCCTGTGCACAACTTTCCACGAACAGGTTACTGCAGTTGGTCGTTTGATGATTCAGCACGTGTAATACATGCTGATTTTTCACCGAAAAGCTATCCTTTTCAAGTAATAGTTACAAATGAGGATGAGAATTTCCTTCTTTTGATGATGGAACGAGACGACGTTACTGTAATTTCATCTGGTCTAGTAAATTCTATCAATCCTCAATTGTGGGATCAAGACTATATAACTTCATATGCAGGTGATGATGTGTATCATCGATTCCGTTCTTTTAAGCGAGTACTAAAGAAACGAGAAAAAAATGATGGCGAAGGAATGTGGATATCTCATACAGAGAAAGACAAATGGACTAGACTTCGTGTAAGAGATTTCTTCCGTTATTTGACACAGCGTAAAGATGCATTGGAAAAAATTCGCCAAAGAAGGGTTGCAGATAATATACATGCTGTAGATATAAAAGATAGAAAAGAAGATAAGAAATATAGAAAACCTGAAGAAGAAATTTTTGAATATGAAGATCCTTTAATGGCTAAAGATGATCCGAAAAAGCTTCAATCTATAAACTGTATCGACGAAGTTTTATACATGATAGATTATGATATAGGAAAGCTTTTACCGAAATTAAAGGATGATTTTGTCGAGAACTTTACTCTGAAAAATATATTACCTGGTGGCTTACACTGTATGATGAATTCTGTCAATGTAGAGGCGAGACCATTCATGGGACCTAATTTATATCTCACACCACCGGCATCATTTACTCATTTTCATCAAGATGGACACGGAACAGTAGATTCTGGACATGCTTGTCTATCAGGATATAATGAAGTCGTTATGCTTAGGAGATTAACAGAATCACACAAGCGGCACGCTTTATTCTTACTGAACGGGGGGTCAATTCAGACCTTGGAAAGACCGAATGAAAAAAGTGTATTTGATTACGATGCTCTTTATGGTAGACCTCATGACGATGGATATGTAAGTTAATACATCATTTTTGGGGTATGTAGTTTAAGCTAACTGAATCAAATTCTGATTTCTTTTTTTCTCTTTTCAGAATGATAGACCTGATTGGCCAACATCTGAGTCCATTGCAAAATGTCGGGCTATGAAGTGAGTTGTTTCTGCACGAACTATAACGCTTGTATACAAATTGAACAAAAATGCCTCACCTCTACGTATTTTTTTATGTTTAAGTTACTATCCTTCAGTTTTTATATTGAGACCAGGACAATTTGTCCATATAAATAAAGGTCGATTACATGCATTTCGTAAACTCTCGCCATCGGCGTTACCTATAATTGACTGTCACGAGAAATTACGAAGGGAGGTATTGAGGAGTGATAACTTCAATTATGAAGAAAAAATCTGTATGTCAGTTGCATGGGATTGGATGTACAAAGGAGTTACATCTCAAGGAATAAATAAAGAAATTTCTTCGACTTTAGAGTGTGCAAGGTTAAATAGAGAAAACCTAAAGCAAAGCCTAGCTATTCCAGAAACTTGCATACTACAGATGGCCAGAGTACTTGTGGCCACGCATGACAGGCTTCGTTCAAACGCAAAACGATCAATGATATCATTTCAAACACAATTTGATAAAAAACAAGGCGAAGGAATGAGTATTTCACTATTTGACAATGTTCAAAGCTTGCGAGGAATATACAGCTCTTTGAAATATATTGTTTCAACACATCAAAAAAGTGCTAATTCGAAAAAGTGTCTTCATTCCAAAAAAAATCGTCGAGTTTCAATAGCTGCAACACCAAATGCTTGGGATAACCCTGAATTGTCTCCACTTGACCCTTATGGATCAGGTGATTTTTTTTGTAAACTTTGTTATGAAGAAATCTCGAACGTGTACATGCATTGTGATGGATGCGAGAATATTCTTAAAAAAGACTTCAACATTTGCCTAAATTGTCATGCAGAACAAAGATTCAAAGAATTTCATCAAATGCATTTTTTAGATTCAAGTTCCAATTCCCAAATGAATCATACTGGCAATTTCATGAATGATCCAAACGAACCATGCCAATGTATCAATCCATCTGTGTGTAGTATTTGCCAAAATTGCTCAACATGCTCCTGTGAATGCCATCAAGCATTTACATTGCACCAACGTTTCATGGGCATAAATGACGAATTAACATTATTGCAAAAAGTGGAAAGGATTATCGGTCCTACTGAGTGGTGGGTAAAAGAGACTGAAGCAAGACTTAATCAACAAACAAGAAAGAAATTCGAAGGAAAAAAAAGAAAGAAAAGAGGTTTAGAGACCAGCGATAGGTCAAAATTAGAATCATTAAAAGCATCAAACCAACAACACCAAACAGTATCATTCATTGAGAGTTCTGGAAATCCTGGTTCAACTGAAACAGAGAATCTAGTCCAAAAGGAGAAGTTAAATAATAGATCAATTTCGCTCCAAATACGCATGTCAGAAATGAAGGACATGAATCAACAAAATGAAAATAATATTAACAACATCCGTACAAAAAACAAGAAACTCGACCTAACAGCTCTAAAGCTCTATAAAAATATTGGCTCTTTTGATACCAAAATCCAAAGAATGATTTCTAGATCTAAACCAAAAGAAGACGTTCCTCGCTTTCAGTCTTCGTTTTCAATGATTAATCTCATATCAAGTAATGAGGAATTCAAAGCTATTTGGGAAAGCTTAAAAAGCAACAAAATAGGTTCTTTAGACGAGCTGTTACGGTATCTGCCAACCCAATTTTATGACGGAAGTGCGTTTCATTTATATAGAAATATCCAGAATGCAGACAATATCAAGTACAGATCAAGAGGTGCTGTTTCTTTCACTCCTAGAGAAATAGAGATACTTGCGTGTTGCTTATCGAGAGGTGAAGATATATCAGAATATAAGTATTTGATCCCTTATAGAAACTTTAAAAAACTACAAAAAGAAATGGGTCTATTGATAAATCATGAGATAATGAAGGACGAAAGCTTTATAGAACATGCACAGAACTCAGTCAAATGCATAAAGGATTGGGAAGCCGAAATGCTGTCTCCTGAGAATGCTATTAACATAGATGAGAACAATGAAGCAAGAGATA
>Ga0209092_10003225_pt1 | contig 14337 bp, 9 predicted proteins | sample FraStrMetagenome_FD_187446 | JGI IMG/M metagenome (GOLD analysis project Ga0209092, IMG submission 187446) | Marine eukaryotic phytoplankton communities from Arctic Ocean - Fram Strait ARC3M Metagenome (SPAdes) (version 2) | ecosystem: Environmental > Aquatic > Marine > Oceanic | place: Fram...
TGTCTGATTGCGGTCGAAGGTAGGTTCTAAAATTCAATTGAACAAAGGTATGAAGTTCGACTACTCTACTAAGGATGCAGATAGCTTTTCTTGGATGAATCAGAGATTGTCGCTCGTAAAAGTGGTTTGGATGATTGAAAATGAAATATCGGGATGTTTGGAGTACGAAGATGGCCAAAAAATTGTTGATCGCGGAATAACTTTTGAATTGGTCGATGAAATTTTCTGAAACTTCACAGTCTGTCTCGTCTGAAAAAAAGGAAGCCAAAGTGATGTTGAATGTAAAAATTGAAGATCGGTAGCTTAAGATGTGTCGTCGATGTGGTTATTTCGCCATGGAGGGGGGTTGAAATTTCTATTTTTTGGGTTGAAAGTATGCGTAGGAGCTTACCAGTAATATCGTAGATATGATTTTGGAGGAGACTGCAGGCTGATGACCTGAAAGAGCCGTCCATTAGCACTATCGAAGTTACAAAGTCATGTTCCTCTATAAACAGCGCAGCAGACACAACAATCACACAATATATTAGTGATACCTGTTGTCCTTTTTTAATTAATATATCTATTGTTACATATAAGACAGGAATAGGCCTCTAAATCTGGTTCCATGTGTCTCTAGGTTTATTAACTATACTTATGAGAATGCAAATAAATAAACCAGAATTGATCTATCTTCAAAAAGAATAGGTATAGGTATAGGTATAGGTATAGGTATTGATGTCTTCCAGCATAAAAATTAATCTAAAAAAAAAGAAGTTTCGATGGAGTTCGCATAGCCTTCACTCCCAGTACGGTACTAACTTAAGATGACAACCAGAACCCAATGATTGATAAAATTTAGCTAGAAATGGATAAAAAGCAAGAATATAGTCCGTATGTGCGAATGCAAGAAAGTTGAAGTGAAACATAACAGTCTCATAATTAATGAGAACACCTCAATCAAATTAAATTGCGCTCTTCCTAAATGAGTGCTCAGATGTCAGCGGTCAAAGTTTAGCAATAAAAAACTGCGCACAACCTGTGTAAAACCAAATTAAAAACTTGAGAACTTATGTTAACATCTATTCTCATTCAAGAACCAAAGCCACGATGTCATCTTTCTATGCATCCTGATTATGAAAACGTACCTTACCATAAAAATATTCAATTAAAATGCGCACAACTATTCTAAATGTACTTTGTCAAATCACTAAATGCAAAATAGCAATTTATTTGAACATTTTTCACATCAACTAATATGCTAAATTTTCGACAAGATGAAAAGAGACGCCAAAATCTGCTGGTAAAGTCAACAAGTCCGTCAGCAATAGCAGATGATGAAGCATCGATTCGTGGGATCTCCAAGATTTATGAGGAATCGAAATTTCATCATTCGGGTTCTGAACATGAAAGAAGAGTTAATTCCCCAATCATAAATAATGTTTTTAGGCTAGGTTCGAATAAAGGTACATCTAAATGCGATAAAAATTACGTGATTAATCTTGCGATTGAATATGACTCGTATTACTGCATTTCAGAGAATAAGAAAGAAGTCATAAATTCTTCCATAAGAGATGTAATTGATGAGGTTTCCAACATATTCCAGAAGCAACATATATGCTTGCAATTCAAAATTTCTTATTTAAATGGTTATTGCAATCCAGATACAGATCCCCTTCGAAGTGTTGTAGATGAGACGGAAAAAAGTCTTCGGTTGAAAAAATTCAGACATTATTGGAACAAGAACAAGGCATTCGTTAATAGAACTATTACCTTCTTGTTCAGTGGAAATCCGATGCGACATGGATTTAATGGTATTGCTTACAAAAATGCAACGTGCATGAAATCTTATGCGTTCGGTGCGATTGCAGTAAAAACAAGAAACGGATTTGATTCATCGTCTATTGTTATAGCGCATGAAATAGGTCATATTCTAGGAGCCTCGCACTATGACAAAAAAGGAAGTTACATCATGAATGAATTTATAGGAGACGGGCGAAAGGGTTTTCACCAAAGTACGTTAGAAACTATCCAAAATATATTGGTTCATCAAGAATGTTTGAGTATAGAAGACAATATCGAGCCTTACTCTGATTATTCTGGAGAGCTTGAAATTTTCTTTATTTTATTAGTACTGTTGGTCTTTACCTTATCTATAGGGAAGAACATAAGAAAGAAGAAAGCATCACAAAATGCAGTGCAAATAACATTGTGATGTTGATCATTGAGCACATTACCCCTGCGTTGAGAAATACTACATACGAAACTTTTGCAGTTTACTTTGGACTACTAAAAGTGAGGTTTACTAGTTTTGCTTGTATAAACTATATTAAGAAACACACGTTTTTGCTTAGGTTCTTGCTGGACTGGATTTCATGAGTTGTCTTTGTAATTATATATTCTATACATGAGGATTATGTTTGAGATGATTCTATATTGTCCTTCCTGCAATGCTGTGGAGCTTCGCTAAAATAATTCTTAAATTTGTGAGTAAATCCGTTCCATCAAATTGATCATCTTTAAATTAAATTTGTGTTAAAAATAGAGATTAGCACTAACTCCAAATATCGATAGAAAACAATGTGAACATTAGAAAGTCTACAATCTCACTACTTTCTCTCTGTATAAAATTTACAATTGATTCGTGACTTTTCCAAAGGCTATGTCCCTTAGCTTTGTCGAAGTTTCTTTTCCTGTATCATTCACTAAAGAAGTAAAGTATCCATCTTTCTTTGACAAAAGATTCCTTGGAGAACCTATTTCCAATAATTCTCCCTTGCCCAGCACAATAATGATATCATACCCGATAATTGTGTCTAGCCGGTGAGCCACGGCAATAATTGTAGATTGTAAAAAACTTGTTGAGACAGCCTTCTGCAGTAAGAACTCGGTTTTTCCGTCAACATTAGCAGTAGGTTCATCTAATATCAAAATTTTGTTTTTTCTCAGGATTGCTCGAGCTAAGCAAAGCAATTGACGTTGCCCTACACTAAAGTTTGAACCATCTTCTGCCACTATGGAATCCAAACCGTCTGGTAGATCTCCTATGCATTCCAACATCTGAACATTTCTAAGGGCTTCTTTGATAATAGATTCTTCATAGACATTAAATGGATCCAAATTTTCTCGAACGCTGCAGCCGCTGAATAATACAGGATGCTGTGGAATAACTGACATTTCAGTCCTTAGCTTATGTAAACCTAAAGTAGAAATATCAACATCGTCAATCTTGATTGTACCTTGCTCAGCTTCCAGAATGCGAAAAAACGCCTGAACAAGGGTGCTTTTACCACATCCAGTCCTTCCAACAATACCAACCCGTTGCCCATTCTTTATTTCGAAAGAAATTTTTGATAAAGCTGTGGGTAAACTAATCCTGTACCTTGCTGTCAGATTTGATATCTTAATTTCTCCTTTCCTTGGCCACAAAGGATGTTTATCATCTTCATCCGTTATTAATTCTGCTTCTGAAGGAATTTGGCTGAATTGAGTGACTCTCTCTACGCTAACCATCTGATTCACGACTTCGGCACTTTGTCTGACTGTCCATTGAAACGTTCCTGAGAGGGATAATAACATTGATAACGCCAGACCTAAAATAGCAGGACTGATATTAAACCAACCTTGAGATGTAAAAAATATTATGTTCAGTTATTCATTGTAGCGAATTAAATTATCATTGCAAAGACTAAGAAAACTTACCTTCTTCGTTGAAAAGAACTGCAGAAAAGCTCGAAATCGAAACAAATAAGAACACACACAAATCAAGCCTAAATCCTAACCATCGGGCAGCAGAGATGAAGCTAAAATAAGCTCTTATATTGGAATCATGTGCAGCTTCAAATTTTGACAGAAAGAATTTCGTTGCAGCATTGCCTCGTATTGTCGCGATCCCACCTAATGATTCACTTAACATAGCATGAATAGGAGAGCGTGACAGTCCATCTAATCGTTTCAACTCGCGACTTACACTAAGGTATGTTCGTCTTAAATAGCCAAAGTATAGTACCAAAGGAAACAATGCCAGAAGAGTAAAAGGAAGAACAGATACTGCAGTAGCAATGGCACCAAGTACAATACCCATGCCTGTAAGAAAATCGAACAAAGTTGTTGGTAATTGGTCATCATTCATCCCTACATCCGCAGCAAATCTATTGAGTATTCTACCAAGTGGATTCGTATCGAAAAATTGGATATTTGCTCTCAACACATTCCAAGTCATTTTATCATGGAGGACTTGCGAAGCTCTGCCAGTACATTGATATGCCCAGAGAGCCCGAATGACCGATAGAATGATGACAAGAACACCTAGAGAAACAACAACACTAATAGCTGACGCCGATTTCTGTGCATTTTCAAAGAAAAAAAGAGTTATGCCCTAGCCCTTAAAGAAAGCAAAGTTTAAAGAATTGCATTTGATTTACCTGGTCATTTGGATTCATTTCGGCCCACTTTCCAATCATTGCTATTGTAAGAAGCATTACTACTTGTGCGGCCACAAAAAAACTAAGAAGAAGAAGTGCAACAACCCCACCACCCAATGCTTGGGCATAACTAATCCAAGTACCCCATTTAACATCACCAGCGTTAACCATTTCCTTATAATCTTCCATTTCGTCTTCTTTTTTCTTTGTGAAAGGAGTATGCCCTTTACCCTTTATCTCCTTTTTTTCTGCGCTAAACTCTATTTTTCTTTCTTTTTCTGCAAGCGTTTCGTCTTCACTCGAAGAATCTCTTGTGTGTGCTGCTCTCATTAAAACACCTTTACTTTCTTTTACGCATTCGGCAAACATTCCTTCACATTCAACTTTGCCTCGTAACAAAAATATGCATTTTGAAGCACCAATGAACTGATGTTGATGGGTTGCTAATATTACACATTTACCTCTTTTCACACAGAGATCTTGAATTGCGGAGTAAAATATATGACGACCTACATTACTATCAACCGCAGAAAGTGGGTCATCGAGAAGAATAATATCAGCATCACGATAAAGAGCTCGAGCCAGCCCAATGCGAGCTTTTTGGCCTCCGCTACATTGAACTCCTCTATCACCAACAATTGTGAGATCTCCACTTCGAAATTGCCCAAAATCGAAAGATAGACCGCAGGCATTTACAACTTTACTATACCAATCAGAATCATATGCGCTCCCCATCAATATGTTCTCCTTTATGGAACCATTCATAATCCATGGATCTTGGCAAGCATAGGACGAGCACGAGTATTTTCTAGAAATACTTCCCTCCGATGGGGGCAGTTCTCCTGCGATTGCCTGTATAAGGGCGCTCTTCCCACATCCTACAGGTCCTATGAGACAATATAATTCTCCTGAGAAAAAATCTAGAGATATTTTTTTCAATGCAATGGGTGTATGAGATGATTCATCAACTCTCTTAATATTGGATGTTTGATCGGAGTTCAAGTCTCCATAAATTCCCCAGTGACAAACCATATTTTTCATTGATACTAAACATCGTTTTACAGGTTTTTCATCATTGTCATTCAATGACTGATCCGAGTTTGTTTTTATGTTGGGCAATTCTGGAATTTCCAGGAACGTTTGCAGTCTTTTTATAGCAACATAGCCTTCTGATATACCCTGATGAAACAAAGAGGTAGCATACATTAGTATTGCTGAGTTGATGCATATTAAAAGTATTTGGCAAAACTTACTATTACTGCTAAAGGGAAGAATTTCGTCATGAACTTTTGCACAATATTTATGAGTGTCATTGTCGTAAAGACATTTCTAGGTGATAAAACTCCTCCTAAACTCAAATGAGTAAGGAAAATTATAATCACAACGGTGGTGGAGGTGCAAAAAAATAAAGCTTCATTCAAAGCTCTCAATCGATTACCATGTTGAATTTTACGAACTTCTTTTTCACGTATCCGGGTAATCCTTTCATTGAACTGTTTTTCCCAGCCAGACATTTTCATGACTCTTACTCCAGAGACAGCCTGTGCTACCAATGTTATCCTAGAGTCTGTTATAGCAGCCGTCTTTTGATATCAGTGAAAAAAGTAAGAGGTAGGGATTCAATAATTTCAGTCATTCTGGTTTGGGTACAGATCTTACCTGTGAACGTAGTTCCGCAAACCTTTTTCCGATATAAAACTGTAAAGGAATACTACCAAACAGAATAACATAACCGGCTGCAAAAGCTGGTCCAAGAGTGAATATCCCAACAATAAGTACACTTAATGCAAGGATAGGTCCCCAATATATATATGAGAAGAAGAGAGTATTCAGAACAAACCTTTCTGCATCGTTACTTGATAGATTTATAATCTTTCCTGTGGACATTGAATTTTCATCAACTCCTCCTACTGAATATAACCTTAAAGATTTTGCATAAATTGCAGATATTGTTCCATTTTTAAGCTTGTTTCTTTTGTTTTTAAACAAAACTTTACGATTAGATATTTTGAAACAGTCAAATAATCATACAAATCGGTTTCTGAACACACTCACCCTAACCGATATGAAATGAAATATCCTTGATGATGAGTAGTAATCATGAACGCACCCGACAAGACAATTATACCAGCCCAAAAATATCCTGAATAAGAAACATCATTGATACTTTCCTCTTCGACATTGTGACTCTCGGAAAATGTTTCAATAAGATAGCCCAGAGCTATAGCTTGAAACACTTGGGATACTAAATCTAAAAAATATAATAGCTGCATAAACCAATATCGCTTTAAACAATATCGGAGAATAGCGAAATGTAAATAAGGTTTTTTTTCTTTTCGATTTGGATGGCTTCTGTTATATTCACAAACCCTTTCTAATTCTTTTCGCCACAGTTCCTCAAACAACGTTCTATTATGTACAGTTCCATCTTCTTCGGAGATATGAGGTAGATCAATCTCAGTAATTGTTCGTGTTTTTCCTACTTTCAAAAGTGGGGAAACCCATGAAAATATCATCTTTGACCATGCTGAAGCTTTGATAAGGCGGTCAGATGGGCGGTCATTCGGAAGCTGACTTCGATCGCACATTGACTCCATTGGAATGGAGAACCAAAGAGAGAAATTATGATGCACTGAAATGAAGAAAGACTAGGTCTGCAGGTAAAATTTTAAAAAATAAGCCTGTGTGTTGATAAGTATGATAAAATTTTTCATACGTCTGTACGTACAGACGTCCTCCATGTCTGTTGTCCTGAATTTCTGATCGACACACGTACGTAGGTACGTTTGTCCAGTAAGCCTATAGATTCCTTTTATATATGGTTCATTATTTATCAGTTTTGCAATATTTGAGGCCATTAAAAATATTAATAGTGTGCATATTCCGAAACAGGTTACATGTTTTGCAACTAAATCATTGACTTAATCGTCTTTAATGAGCTTTCGGTCATTCCATTTCAACAAAAGAGATTTTCTTAGCATGCTAACATATAAATCTGCTGCTATCTATGCTAACTGTTTATCATCAGAGAAATCGATTTTTCGGAAACTTTTAGCTGATAGGCATTGTACTTAATAAATTAAATGATGTCTATCTCTCAAGCAACGATGGCAATATTCAAATAAGATCATTCTCATTGAGACTTATTTCACTCAGCCAGTTCATAAATTACGAACAAGAATATTGTTTAGTAATCGTCCATTTAAAATCAATGAGTGTATAGCTCGTGAAGCCATGGTATGATGGTTAAGAACCAGAACGTGCACCAGCTTCAGCGAGAAGGTGATCGTCAGTAACTTGATTTCAGAAGATCATAACAAGTGAAAGTAAAAATATATTATCGTCGCCACAAAAGCTAAATTTCTATTTGAAATAAAGAATGATTACATTTGTTTGAATTAAACACGAGAAAGAAAATACTGCTTTCAAGAATTAAGATTACCTGAAAACAAAACAGTTCAAAAAAAATACAAAAGGGCGAATTAAAAATGTATCAAAGATTACTTGCACAATAAACTTCATAATTCCAATTGGCTCCCTTATGAGAACAATAAGAGTGTTTCCGTAACAAATATATACACTTTTCAACACAATAAAAATATTGGACGAGTGCTTTATCTGGATTAATTTTCAAATACGACTAGAAATTTTGGTGCCCATATAGTTATAATTTCATTTGTAATTGCAATGACAACACATATTTATCATTCTTTATTTTATCGCTTCATGGCTTTTTGGCCTCATTCTCTCCATTCATAATTAAAGCTTTCCATAAGAATTAACTATAGCATCAAAAGTGGGTTTCATCTCATCATATTTTGATTCTGGCACTTGTGCTGTCAATGTCACAAGAACAGATCCAGCTCCTCCTGTAGCCCCCGCAGCAAGAGCGAAAATAGTGCGAAAGTGCGTCTGGTGTTTTCAAGATGACAAGTACACATAATAGTTTAGAGGTAAATATATTATTACAACATTTTGTCACAATATGTAGCAAACGCATTTAAGCGCGTATTTACCTTTGGTTGATTTTCAGCTTTAATTGTGTAATCAAAGTAGTAGGCATTTTTCTTGCTTTCTGCAGATAACATTCTACTTTCATTATCGTCGACATTGGCAAGTTGTCCCTTTGGCAAAATTGTCATTTGAGCCACCTACGTTTTTAACATATTAAACGAGAAAAATTCAGTGAACAAAAAAGATCTTTCATAGCGAGATTTTTGAACCAACCATAAGAATAATGCAATTTATCTTACCTGATCTACAGATCCAAATGAAGATAAGTTCGTAAAATCGTCACGAATGGGCGTATAGGCAATAAAGATCAAGTTTTTATCTTGTGGACTTGACTTGGTAGTTGGGTCTACAAAGAAAACAATTTTTCTTCGATCTGATAATTCCTGCACACTTTTCTCCCAAGTTTTTGGCACAGAAACCTTAAATCCGCAATCCTTATCTTGATAACTTTCCAACATGCTATCTGAGTCATCAGCTTTTGCAAGTGCAGGTGTCATGAAAGAGGAAGTTCCAATAGTAGCGGCGAAAAATGAGGAGCTCATAAAAGACCTTCTGTTCATATCTAATGCATCAATTTGGTTTTGCGGAACTACATCAGCGGAGTCAGAATTGGATTGCATGATACTTTTCGAGTATCTTTTTAGATGGTTCTGTACTTCTATATTGGGAATAAATGCATTGACACTGTAAGTAGCCAGAAGAAAAAGGGAGAAGATTGTCATCATAGTGATTTTAGTTGTGTGTTAGGTTCACTTTCTAGAAGAGACAGCAGGATATTATGTATTTGAGGTGCACCAAAAGAAACCCTTAAAGATTTGAAGATCTTGTACACCAGGAAAGGTCTCACTTCAACTGCAGACGTACATGCAATAGTAGATATAGTCGAATAAAACTGTAACATCATTTGAAGATGGAACTCTGATGATTTTGAATTATTGCGTCATCATTTCCTACGTAAACCAATCGACGTCAGCATAAACAAGCCAAATATTTGATTTAGTTATACGTAGCTTCATTAGAATGTGATTCACACAACCCTCCTTTTCCCTTGACGTATGATGCATGAGCAAAATATGCAAGCATCTCATGAAACCATATTTTATTACTAATTCTTTAAAGATCAAATGAGATTTTATGAGCTTTGCATTCATTGATTGCTTGCATTAGCTTCAGATACGTAGAGGTGCTAATCCCAATTTAATATCAGGAAGTCTTTATCCCAAAATCGATTGTTGTTCCTTGCAAATCTCTTTTTGCTAGTATTATTCCTCTTTGGTTTTCTATAAGTACTGGTATCTTGTTTCCTTCCTCTCCAAAAATCAATAACAATATCAGAAAGTGGTGTATCAAATCCAGGTTCATCATGTGAATTTGTATGAATGATCAATGGATGTTCGATCTCATTTTTATTTTGATCGTCTTGAAATGAATTCATTTCTTTGAATCGATCATCCAGCAAAGAAATGCGCGGAGAATAGCGAAAAGACTTATAATTATCTTCTCTGGTAATCTTTACCAATGGATTTTTAGGCCGTGTTACACATTGAATGTCTGACAAGCGGTAATTAGTTGAAGGATCAGTTTTGATTTTATGCATTGATATCTTTCCAGCCTCCACATTTGTATATATGTCAGTCTTGGATAGGAAGGATTTTCGATGAAACGATTTCCAAAATGGAAAAATACTATTGTTTCCATCATTCATTTCATTGGATTCGTCAGAGGAACTATTCGATATATTTCTGACTTCCATATTGCTATACATGGACTCATATAAACGAAGATTTGCTGTCCATATTTCAGTGCTCCTTGCACCTAAGAATTTAACTATTACTTCGTATTCGTATGATCCAGTTATATTTACCTTGTTCCATTCACCAACAACAGGCTGAATAAGGGAAGCAGACAAGACATCGTATACTTCCATGCTAAAATCATTGTATATGATGGAATACATCGCATGTGAAAGAACTGGTAGATTCTTTGAGAAATGTGATGGGATAGATTGACTTGAACTTAGCAGTGCTTTTGCTTTTCGCTGAATTATATCTGTTTGAAGAAATGGAGTACCAGTAATATTTAGAAAGCTTGATTTTGGATTCAAAGGGGTTGTTACTCCGGATGATATGTAGAGTTTCCCATAGAAACAAATGCATAGCATTGAAAGTAAAATGAAAAGCCACAACTTCCTACGAAAGCTAAATGATGATTTTTTGGACGAGCCTGACTTATTCATGACGGGCTTTTTTGGTTGAACAAGATGAGACAAATCTACATTCGTTGGTCTTGATTTTATGAGGGGCGATACTAGTTCAAGGCTCGGTGTCAGCATTTGTGACGGAAACCTAGGTACTACAGAGTGCTGGCGTAACTGTGATATATCACAGGTTGTAGTTCCTTCTTCTTCTTTGCTGAAAAGACTCAAATACTGCAAAAACTCCATATGAGGTGACTGATTCTGTTTTGATTTTGGAGGCTTTCTCATTTTCTGCATTTCCATTTTTACATTGTGTGAGCAAGATGGTTGAGTGGATGAAGGTTGTAACATTAACGGTGTTGTATCATGAACATGTATTACTGATGCTGGTTGAAATAGAGATCCGGACTCGTTCGAGCTAATTTCAGACATAGTTTCCATTAATTGAGCGGGTGGATTAGCTGAGTGTGAACTTGTATTATTTTGCCAAGGAAACAGAAACCAACTTGACTTTTCCTGATGTATTGTCCTTAGTAATGACTCAAATTTACTATTGAGATGATGATTAGGAGAATCATGTGATGTGGATTTATCTGGAGTTACATATGTTGATGAAGAAATCGAATTAAATGGGTCTGTAATGAAATGGCGTTGTGCTAATTTAGCTAATTCATGCAAAGATGCAGATGGAATATGCGACGAAATGGATGAGTTTCCTTTGGAACTCTTAATTGTGTCTGTGGGTGAAAGAGAAGTGATTGTATCTAAATCTTGTATTTTTTTTTGCATTTGATGCATTTTTTGTGTAAGAGGGAGATTTACCTCTTGTGCATTTTTATTATTCATAGGTGCATTCATAGAAGAGATTTCATGCAGATCTTCTTGCCGCCGTTTGATAGAATTTGCCAAATTCGTAAGCACTGGTTTGCAAGATTGAAATGGGTGCTGAACTTTGTCATCACTCCGTGCCTCGTCATGTACATTATTTCCAACTGAAGAATACGAAACTATTCGACTTGCTTCATCTTCAAGGTATTTATAAGATAGTTTATCATCGTTAGAATCAAGGGTAGAGGAAGGAATTTTGCTCTTAATGGGATCAAATTGATTTCGTTTTTTAACTGATGCAGCTGGGTTCGAATTATTGGTTGCGTATGAAGGTTTAGAAGTTTCGGGTGGCAATGCACTAAGACGGTGAGCTGATGTCGAAGTTACTATTGTACGTGCTGCTTTTTTTGATGGTATAATAGACGCATTTGATGACGATCTTTGTGAAGATGTGCTTCGATCCATATCCAATAAATGTGCCAATCGTTTCGCATCGAAATTATTGGAGCCGACAGCATCCGAATGAAAAGACATTATATTTTTATCTTTTGTTATTTTTCGTATCTATATACTTTATCAAACGTTGTGGAGATGATGTTAGTCTATCATAGGACGGCTCACAGCAACATTGCAAGAGTTAAGTTGAAAACTAGTTTTGGAGAAATAAAAGCTTTTCTGGCTGGAGTTGTATTGAGAGGATCTTTGTTGATGTTTAGATGACGCAATGATGAAGTTTTGATTTTTTTAATTACAGGGAAATGACGTCTTGACAATCATTGATCAGCGTAAAATCTTATTTTGTCTATTGAAAAAATGGAGCGAGTAGGCAGGCATCACCACTCAGCCAGAATATTTAAAGGAGAACGAGTGAAATTTTAAAACTTTTTTTCTTTTTAGACAAAATTCAATAGCTTTTTCCCAAACCATTCAATTGTTTCAACTTAACATGCATATATTATTTTGTGGCACTTTTTTGAGATTTCGCGATGAAATATAGCTAAATTAAGTATGGATAACCAGAATTTGAAAAGACTTTCAAATCCGCTTGGGAAGCTTGTGAGCATTGATATTCAAGATGTTGTTTTTTGTTTTTAGAATGCACTCTCGAATATTACCTGAAAGCGTGAAAGAAATATTTTGCTTGTTTTCAACAAAGATACTTTCATGAATCTAGGTATTAACGTAAATGTAAAATAATATAATAATCTATTCTATTTCTGCATCAATAATTCCTGAAAGACGTGGTTGATATTCATATTTTCCTGCACTTTCAGAGGGTGGTTTACCCTTCATCCAATTGCTTACTTCTTCTACTAAAGAATCCAAATGAACTTCATCTCCCCATGATATTTGTTGGATATCGTTTGTAAATTGTCCCATAACACTTTTGACTTCCTCCTCTATTTCCAAATCTGAAATCTTGAATTGAAGATAAACAGGAGTCAGATGCGTCCCTTCTAAATTTGATATCTCAACATTATCTTCATTATTTTTTGATTCTGTTGCATTTAAGAAGGATGGAGAAGAATCTAGATCATCTTGTTGAAACACGAACAACCTTGTTCTTTCTCTCATATCTTGATTAAACTTTAGGGATAGCAATTGATCCATTTGCGCTGGAGAGGGCGTAAAATCAATTCCAACAGTGGATATAGCCTGTTCAGCGAATTGAAAAATATTATCCCACATTGGATTCTGCGATGTTGACGACGCATCATTTTGTGCATCGGATAAATATGATTGAGTCATCTGTATGGAAGCAGCTAAACCAAAATTATTATATGCCATCATTCCTACCCCCTTCAAATCTAGATGATAACTTGTAGCCGCCATGAAAATGAACTGCAACTTTGCTCCTAGGCTATGACACAGTGCATATTTTGGAGTTTCTTCTGACATGGTACAGTTTGGATCTAGGGTTCCATCTTCTAACATGATTACAGCACGCCTCAATAGATCACCAGATTTTTTGGCAAGCTCAAAATGGTCCAAGTTTACGCTATAAGGCGCGGCTAATATTGCTGAATTGGACTTTCGTGAAAGCCGAGTCAATAGGTTATCGTAAGTAATATGTGGATATTGTCCGAGACCAGCTCCTCCAAGAAATAAAATAACAGAGGTAGGTTTTGATGGCTTAGATGGTTCTGATGATAATGGTGGTAGATAGTATATAAACTCCTGACTATTCTGTGGGTTTGAATTTGAGCTTTCAGAAGAGGTTGAGCTATCGGGAATATCTTTTGGTATAGCAATTTTTTGCCAGGGAGTCTTATCTTTGTTGGAAGGAGAATTTTGTTTTTGCTGTTGCCATTGTGAGTCTAGTAATGCTAAAGTTGCAGTAATCTCACCAAAGTTGGCTGGATTTGCATTAGACATGCCCAGAGAAGTAACTGAAGTTTTAGAGCTCGGTGAAGAGAAAGTTGTCAAACGACCTTGCTCATACCTGATCTTGCATGAGGAGAAGACACTTCTGTTATCATTATTGAATCTTGAAAATGAATATGAGTTGACTTGTTTGAGTGCGACCATACAAAGACATGCGATATATGGTAGCCATGATAAATAACTCATCATGAATCTAGAAAATTTAATTATGTGTTGAACGATTTACAGCAATTATAGTTCTTTCCTCCTAGCACTATTGCTGAGCTTTCTTTAGTACAATGATGATCCAATCATGAATGACGAAGTGGTAGATCTTACGTACGATAGATTCAAAGACGAGGTTAGCGAGTAACCGTGGGGTACACTATATTTGAAGGTAAAGAGTGTTTAGTTTAGTTTAGTTTAGTTCTGCTATATTTACAGTGTATGCCCAGACATTGTACTTAGACAGTCTTCCAGGTTTCACTAGCGAAAAATTACCAGGACTGACGTCATTTGTGGTACTAACCG
>Ga0209092_10003226_pt1 | contig 14337 bp, 13 predicted proteins | sample FraStrMetagenome_FD_187446 | JGI IMG/M metagenome (GOLD analysis project Ga0209092, IMG submission 187446) | Marine eukaryotic phytoplankton communities from Arctic Ocean - Fram Strait ARC3M Metagenome (SPAdes) (version 2) | ecosystem: Environmental > Aquatic > Marine > Oceanic | place: Fram...
CGTCTTTTCCAAATAGTGTTACTAGAGCTTTTTCAATTGACGCTTCAGAAGTTTCACGAAGAACTGCATTGCCCCTTCCATCATATCCACCTTTTCGACTTTTCAACATGAGAGGTAAACCTAAGGCAGAAACGGCTGTTTGAATCGATTCAATAGTAGTGCAGTTCATGAATGGTGCTAACGGGACATTCTTCTCCTGAAAATGAGACTTTTGCACAAACTTATCCTGAATAATTTCAATGACGCGAGCAGATGGCTGCACATTTACGCCCTTTTCCTCCAACTTTTTCAATCCAGCTACACCCACATGCTCAATTTCTACAGTGACAACATCGCAGCCTTCAGCTAACTCTTTAAGTTTCGATTCATCGCTCAAACTTCCCTGAATAATTTTTGTAATATTAGCAGAGGATTCAGAGGAATGTGTAGCGGCTGCGAATGCAGCAGGGCATGATTGTCCACCTGGATCAAGAAAATTCATGGAAATATTAAGTCGAGGTGCCTCGATGGCCATCATTCGACCGAGTTGGCCTCCTCCAACACATCCGACACGGAGTGTGCTCGGGTTTCCAGGGAGATTCTTTCTCATTTTTCTTGATTGGGAATTGTTCTTCTGAATTGTAAATGATTGGACGGGAAATACGTGACAACATAACCCACGCCATGTGATGCGTAAGAAAGGTAGTTTTGATGGTTGTGCGTTAAAGTCGTTGAAATACAAATTTAAATGACGTATCTTGTAGCAAATACTTAGATAAATGACCCACCAGTTGTGACGATACCGCATCTAAATAAAATATTTCAACAGCGGGCGTCATCGAAAACAATGAAAATATGGGATTATATCAATAATAAACATATTTTTTGAAAATTTTGACGCAACATAACTTCTACAACTATATATATGGAGTAAGCTTTCACTTCGGGTTCCATCACTATAAGATTGGAATAGAATGCATAGAAGACGATGAACTTGTTACACAGTTTGAAGCGACCATCTCGAATCCAATTCATTGGCAATAATAGAAAATGCATTTGCTTTGGAAATCGAATACAAACTAATTATCAAGACTCTACTCAAAATCTTCATTGTACAATCCCATTTTCTGTACGGTACATAACAAACAATAAAATTAGTTCAAGGAAGACACCACCTTCATCAGAGCCTTTCAAACAGATTCAAACAGAAACAGTTCTCGAATGTCTTCAGAAACTCATACAAAAAGGAGATCTTGTTCATGATCCCTCTCAGTTAAAAGCGGCGAAACGCCTCACAAAACTTCAAAAAATGTTACATGATCATGACGAACATTGCGTTTTAGCCGAAAACCAAGACCAAGAACAAAAGTTGAAAAAAGAGGATAAAGATGTTCAAAATGCGAGCGATAAAACAATCATTGATTCGAATTCAGCACAATCAGTCAACAAGCAAACAAATGTTGAGGCATCGCCTCAAAAGCGTATTCCACGAGGACTTTTTCTTCACGGCGAAGTAGGAACTGGGAAATCTCTTCTAATGGATACTTTTTTTCACACTGCCCCAATGCAAAAAAAACGAAGAGTCCATTTTCATTCTTTCCTTCAAGAAATTCATGCTCGTATTCATCAAATGAAAAAAAATGATTTGGCTCAATTTGGAAGAAACTTTCATGTAGATACGGAACAATCAAATAATCCCATATTTCGTGTTGCGATGGAATTAAGTAATGAAGTGAAATTAATTTGCTTCGATGAATTTCAGGTGACCGATGTTGCAGATGCGTTGATTTTATCACAATTATTTTTAGTGTTATGGGCGAATGGGACTGTCATGGTAGCAACGTCGAATCGGCCACCAGAGGATTTGTATGAGGGTGGGTTGAATCGAGGTTATTTTTTACCATTTATAGATTTGCTGAAAAAGTATTGTTTGGTCATGAATATGAATTCTAGCATTGATTACAGGCGATTACTAGTTCATGAATTAGATAATTACTTTTTTGTCAACGATGTAAATGATCATGAAGATGCAGGTGATGAAATCTTTCAACATGTTTTGGAAAAATATGAAGAACAAAATAAGAAAAGAATTACTTCATACACCGAAGATAACTTCATTATTGATGGCGAAAAGAAAACAAGAAGAGTCGAGATTGGTTTTAATCGAACTATGGATATAAAACAAGGTTTTGCGGTGAAGGATATTATTTGCCGTTTCAAATTTGATGAACTGTGTCGTAGAGAACTAGGTTCGAGTGATTATCGAGCTATTGCTTCTCAATTTAGAATAATCATGTTACAAGATATACCACTCCTCACACTGAGAGAGCATGATCAGGCTAGGAGATTTATTACATTGGTCGACGAATTATACGAAGGAAGATGTTGTGTAGCATGTATAGCTATTGCAAATCCAGATAATCTTTTTGTTGACAATATCAATATACAAGCAAAAAACTCCATCAATTCTTCTAATACAAATCATGATGAAAATATCGAAACAAACGTTGGAGAAATGTTTGGAATCGATGTCGCCCAAAGTAATGGTAAAACTATTGGAGAGCTGGCAAGTGTAAAGGAACTTTCTTTTGCATTCAAAAGAGCATCAAGTAGATTGGTAGAAATGACTTCGAAAGCGTGGTGGAATAAACATCTAAGCAATGTATAACAATACAATTTTTGATTTTTTGCACGCTTCCGAAAATATTTCTGTGAATCAGCTAGAGAAAATGTTGCTACTCTCATTCTTTGCAATTGTTTTGAACTAAAAACGCACATGCCGATTATTGTTGGTGATTTCAATATAATATAATTTTCCTTCGTGCCATGATATTGCACACAACCAACTCTCACATCAGGCATCATCATACACATGTTATTGTCTCATATATCAGGTATGTAGTACCATCACACAGTAGATTTATAAATCTTATATTTTATTATTATGCAAGGACTGAATTAACAGCAGAGACTAATTAATTAATTAATTAATTAAGAATGAATGGATGGTAAAATACAGTGATTTTGGCATCATGTCAACGAGCCACAAATTAAAAAAAATTGGAAGCAGTTTACCCCGCAAATTCTGCCAAACCATTTTTTTCTTCCAACACCTGCCTAGATAATAACTATATCTGTTATCACTTAAGGTGGGATGATGAAGAAAGTAGAATGTGGTTTGTTTCAGGTTTCCAGATCCTTCCTAGCTTGTGCCACCTTACTACTACAAGTGCAGTTTTTGATGGTAACATCATTCCAATGTACACCAATTATGCAACGAGGAAATCCATTGTCATTAGCACTTGGTCCAAAAAGTGACAGTGAAAAATCAATGACTTTGACAAGATTAGATATGGCAAGAGTTATGGTTATTGGGGGAGGAGCAAGTGGAATGTTTGCAGCAGCAGAAGCAGCCAAATCATTTAGGAGCAAGTCTGATGGTTTTTGTAATCAAGATTTTGAAGTCATCGTGCTAGAGTGCACAAAACACACCATGACCAAAGTATCAATATCTGGAGGCGGAAGAGTAAGTAAATGAAAAAAGGAATCATTGAGTCTTAAACACAAATTGGCTGCTGATACAATATTCCATTTATGAATCCAATCATGACATAACAAAGTGCAACGGTAAGATCTATTGATTTCTCCTTTATGATTCATAATTATGTACCATATGTTCTCATTTTGCTCCAACCTCCTTCAAATTTCAAATAATGATCTTCCTGCTGAATGTTTAGTTTTACATGATACTCGAAAAGCTACACCTGAAATATTATCATGTTATCCACGAGGACGAAAGGAATTAAACGGAATATTTTCAAAGCACTTCACTCGTAAGTTGTGTTTTATACTTTTAGCTTTATGTGACACAAATTGTAATATGCATCAAATTTACTCTGAGCCGGACCATACTCAAGAATACAATATAAATTATATCTTAATCTCAGCTCAAGATGCAAGACATTGGTTTGAATCAAAGGGAGTGCAATTAAAGACTGAAAGTGATGGACGAATGTTTCCAACTACAGACAATTCTCAAACCATTATTGATGCTATCTATTCAGCGGCTGAAAAAGAAGGAGTAAAAATTATGACTCAAAGCAGAGTGCTTACAATTGAAAAAAATTTAGAAAATGATTTATTTTACATCACCTTCCAAAGCATCGGCAAAACTCAAAAGATAATGGAGTGCGATAGTGTTATATTGGCAACTGGGTCATCAAAAGCAGGATATGATATAGTAGAATCATTGGGACATACAATAGTTCAACCAGTTCCTTCACTATTTACATTAAGCTCCAAGGAACATGTTGGTTCAGAAAGTGGGATTTTACATGGGCTTTCAGGAGTTTCAGTTCCTTTTGCGAGTGTTACTTTGAAAGTAAAAGGTAATTTTTTCGTCCATCTCTTACTTCTTACACGCATCAAATTTTTATATGTCTTGTTCACGTTTAAATCTGTATGTATGTCTCTATTTGACAAAACTGATGAATTATTTTATAAACATGTATGAAATCATTATTTTCGAAAAAAGTTCCAGGAAAAAAAAAGAAACAAATGATAACGCAAGAAGGACCTCTATTACTAACACACCATGGAATTTCGGGGCCAGCCGCCCTTCGTTTATCAGCGTTTGCAGCACGTGAATTTCATGATTGTAACTATCAAACATCAGATGTTGTAATAAATTGGATACCGAAACTATCATTTTTGGAACATAAAAGCAAGCAAAAAAGTAATAATCTCGAACGTATGCAAGAGATTTTATGGGAACAAACATTTCAGACACCCAAAAGGTTGATTTCCTCTTCTTGTCCCTTTTATATTACTGAAGATAAAGATAAAGGTACTTTTATGATTGGAGCGTATGAGGAATCCAATAATCCATCTGAAAAAAACGGTGGTAAGATATCTCTCCTTCCAAAGCGACTGTGGAACACTTTAGTAAGCTACAGTGGCCTTGATAAAAGCGCAACATGGGCAGAAGCGCCGAAGAAAAAAATCTTTGCATTAGCCAGAAATTTGTATGAATTTAAATTTCATGTGACTAGTAAAGGAGTCTTTAAAGAAGAATTTGTGACTGCCGGAGGTGTAAAATTGAGAGAAATCAAAATGGATACTATGGCCAGTAAAAAATGCGAAGGATTATTTTTATGTGGGGAAGTCATTGATGTAGATGGAATCACTGGTGGATTCAACTTCATGAACTGCTGGAGCACAGGGTACTTAGCTGGGCGCGGGACTGCTGAGTATGTGACACAACGTCTAAATGTTGAAGAATAGAATGCAGAATATATTATATGAAAAGAAGGCCAAGTAAAGTATAGGACATAGGTTTTGCACATGCAAGATCATTATAATTTATGATGTATTTACTACAACCACATTCAACCATATATATTCGTAAGTTCTTTTCTTCTTTAATCTTGTTGTCCCCATTATCCATAAAGCCGATAAAGACAATCGACTTGAGCTCAAATAATCACATATACTCTTCACCTAGCTTCGATGCGGCCATTTTATCTACAACCCATGTCGCACATTCCCGAAGTCCCACTGCAGGAAAGCTTATCAAGCTTTCATCATCAGCTGAAATCGCTCTTCTCATACCATCTGACTTTCCTTGAGGATACTTTTCACTTACTCCACAAGCTGCCACTACTGTTTTTCTTCCCTTCATCACAGGAAGACTTAGGGTAATAGAAGGTGGATCTTTCATGTTCACTGGAAGCACCCAATTTTCGTCCCCGCTTACCAATACCTCCTCTCTTCCAGGATACAATGAACCTACATGTCCATCGTCTATATACATGACATATCAACAATCCACAATAGATGAGTATGTATTTGTTCTCGTAAAGAAATCAAATACGTTTAATGTGGTATTAAGATATTGACATTTTGCAAAATACTTACCTCCTACACCAATTAATGACAAATCAAAAATTGGCAATCCGCTTTCAGGTTCTATGGGTAGCAAATCTTGATCTAAAGCTTTCATTTTATCTTCATATGCTTTCGCCTCTTTCTCTCCGTCACAGGTGCCGCCTAGCATAATTGTGTTCACACCTTTCCATTCGTCCAAAAACAACTTTCTTGCCTTAGCATGAGTTGCCAATTCTGCATCATCCATATCAACACACTTGTGATTAACGTATACAAGAGTAGTCTTCGGTGTCCAACTTTCCTTATTTGGAATTTCACCAGCAAGCATTTTGAGGATAGAGCCCCCTGGAATAGCTAGGGCAAAATGACCTCGTTCTTTAATTGCACGTTCTGCTTCCTCGGCAACGATTTGACGGATCTTATCACCAACTGCTTCAGCATCTTCTAAGACAAGAACATTATCTACGGGAGTAGGAGAAGGAAAAACTTGATTCGCCAGTGTTGAAACCTTTTCCTTCAAACGCTGCTGGTTTTCCATTAAATCCTGAATTCGACTTTGTGAAGTTTTTCGTAAAGCCTCTAATTCAATATCAACTTGCCGTAATCTGTGTTGTGTATCTCCCATCTGTTCTTTTAAAGTTTTTGCTCCTTTTTCCAAGCCCCAGTAAGAAAGAAATCCGTCCACAATTGTTTGAACTACTTTCTTCTCTTGTTCTTCTGACATAAGAGGAACCTGAATCTTTTCCGCCAAACGATCGATTAAATTTGTTCGAATTTCCCTGATTTCTTCAGGCGACGTTGAATCAAGTGCATCTAGTAATGTCCTCGGTAATACTTTCTGTAACGTTGCATATACTGTATCTACAATTTTTTCTGCAGCTTTTTGTTCTTGATCTTCCGAAAAAAATGGAACATCTACGAGTTCATTGAGTTCTGTAGCAATCTTTTTTCGTGATTCATCATTAAAAAAATCTCGCGCTGATCGAGAGAGCGCTTGCCGTTTAGCTGTTCTAAAACTTTTGGGTGAGAAATAAATTGAGCACAACTTCTCAACTAAATCTCGTTGACCTTCTCTGGATAGAAATGGAATGTATAAATCTTCATTCAATTGAAGAATTATGGATTCTTCCAAGTCATCAAGGTCAGAATCTCCAGACATTAGGCCGTTAAATATATCGTCAGAAAGATAAAGAGGAGTCTTTTCGATTATCAGTTTCAGTGATTGGTTTAGAATAGGTCCAACCATAAATTTTGGGACATAAGGAATTTTAATTAATTCCTCTTCTCTTATTTTCCGTACTATGAGATCTGCTTCAAAATCATTGATTCGAATATTTTCCTCTACATCCCCTAAAGATTCAAAAAGGCGAGTGTTACTTCGTTCTGAAATATACGTCCTTTGACCGCTTTTATGAAATTCTTGCACTTCTGTCATAGCTTTAGTGTAAAAGAGAGGTGAAGAGAAAGCACTGGCTTCTCTGGACACAGCGCTGAAATAAAATAAAAAAATCGCAAACGAATACATGGCGTCTCTTGTCATCAAAAGCTTCAATGATAAAATGATTTCTTAAATCTTCTCTGTTCTTATACAGCAATTGCAACGGATTCTCAGCACTAATTGGTTTGAGAGTAAAGATATCTAGAGTGCTATGTGTGATTGACACTTCTTTTTAAAATATACTGTTCTTACCTTTGAACAGTTCAATGTATCGTGTGATTAAGTATAATCAATCAAATTGATCGATAAGCCATTAAAGTTAGAATAAACTAAAACAGTGAGCTTATATTTTATTTATCATCTATCGGATATTAAGGATATAGAAACGCACTTCATATCTTTAGATATTTATGCTTGACGTAGATATTACGTCATCAACTCATTGATTTTTTATCGTATAATTTTAACAAACACTTCTCATTGGATTTTTTTTTTTCGTAGGTTACATAGATGAGTAATTTTGGTAAGATGTCTTAAAGATACACTAAGTTACAGGTCCTACTCGAAAAAAAGTATGTTGTTGTAGCATGATATTTATTATTTTAAGTGTCTAATAAACACGGCTTCGCACTGAGGCGGATCCCGTAGTTTCACGCTCAGTGTCTTATGACTACTAATTAACTCGATATGTTTGATAGCATGTGTTTACGTCAGAAGATATTGAAGGTTCACATTTGATATTCCGGTATCAATCGGATCAAATACGCCTCGGAAATGCTTTTAATTAAGCAACTGGAGCCGTATCTTTTGAAGGTGTGTAAGTTATTCCCTAATCACAATCTTTATCTTTTTGTGTATCATTTCGTTATGAAAAGAATCTTATTTGGAAGGGAAGTTTATATGTACGTACAATCAACAGATTTTCTTGGAATTTGAATCACTAAAAAAAAATAATCAAAATGAAAGTATTCGCTGTCACCCTTTCTGTGTTTATGAACGCAGCTCTCTGTAGGGGGCAAACGGATACCTTTCAACAAGCATTCGAAGTGCTCAGAGCTAGAGACAATGTAGAAGGTGCTATTGCTGCTTTATCTTCTGGAAGTGGAGATGTACAACCCCCATGTGCTCATCCTACTGGAAACTGTAAGTTTCGCACCTCTCTCTTTTAAGTATCATATGCTTGTAAAATTGTGTTGCCTAACATTTTTCCTTTATTTACATGACTATAGATGCCCACTGTATCACAGTCCCTGATGACATTGATGAGACTCAATTCATTGCCCATCCTGTTGTTCCAGCTGATCTTACTCTCGGGGACCTAAGTGGAACACCGGATTACGACCTAGCGTTAGGTATGATCTCCGCCATGCGTGATGCAACTGAAGATTGTGATAGTACTATTGCCATGGTGACTTACCCTTGGTTATCCGAAGAAGATGGCACGACACCTGTAAGTATTAGATTTATCTTAAAAGTATAGTTTTCTGAATTAATAATGACTTGCATTGTCTAATTTCAATTTCATACAATAATGAATAGGTAACGGTTGGTGCTGTAGCAAAGAGCTTTGAAGCTGTCGCGGGATTCGGAGACGACCTCATCATGATTTGGAACACTTTCTCTGATGATCATGCTACTGGAGGAGCTCAAGTTGTGTATGACTACTCCGACTCTATTGCCAACGATGAGCTTGAATTCCCTGGTTTCCCTATGAATATGCCACCTATGGAAGGAGGATTCTACGACATTGATGTTGCTGCTGACTCTATTACTTACACTCTTGTCGACAATAGAAGTGCCACCAATATTCTTTTCCCTGAGGGAACCTTTGATAGGTACTACATTATCATGCCAGCACCAGTAGAGTCTGTCGAAGTTGTTAGCTCTGACAGCATTGTAGTTGAAGTTGATATTTTGGAAGATGGAACTGAAGTAGAAACTGTGGATTTCTTTGGCACAGGTCTTGAATTTCCAGAGAGCTTTGGAGACAATGTAATTCGTGTTCAAATTGTTGGAGGAACCGATTTGACTGAATTGGGTCAAGAAATTGTTCTCTCTTACACGTTGGACCAAGAAATGGCAACTTTCATTTGTGCATCCGGACCTATTTCTGAAGATCCTCTTTAAATAAAGGGAATTGAATTATATGAAGCAGTGCCTGCCCATAAACTTCAGAATAGTATGTTGATATGATTCTTTCAAAACTGTGATTTAACATAACTAGACAAAAAAAACATTATCTTTACCTCATTCGCTAAACGTGTACATGCCGACCTCCATGAATCCTTTCTGTGATTTTCTATTATGAGATTGATCCAGCCATCTCCTGCTTTGTTCATTTCTTTTTTTTTTTGAGGTCGTTTTATTTGAATGTTCTGTATTCCGTTTTGTTCTCTATGAACGAAAAACGTATGTGAAACATTGTTACTTTCGAATTACTAGCTAGAGGGAAAAAAATATGGAAAGCTCATTTTTTGTGATTTACTAAATCATAAAAAAATATATAGGTACCGTACTCTAGTTGGGCATCGTCCAACATTTTCAGAAATTACATGTCGGAAATGGACATATTCTCTAATGAAAAATGAAAATAAGTAATACAAACCATTTCCGTTTCAATCCATCCTGCATGCAAGTTCCTTATGACACCACCTTTATTTCTATAAGGATACCCTAGACATCAATCATATAAAACTGGCTTTCGTTAGAAGAACATTTGGAAAAAAATTCAGATTCGTTTTGAATTGATAGCCTCCCTTTTGAAATGAGTTACATTTATTCGCATGAGATTAGATTTGAGGCCACTCAGTGTAAGTTACGAGGCGAATATTTTCCCTCAGGATGATTTCCTTTTTTAGTACAAAATTGCACATGGTGTATTTATGACAAATATTCTACCTTTCGTAATTTCGTGTTCGATAGTTGAAATCAGTGCATGTTAATTGTGTTCTTTGAAATTGGGTGGATTTTACAAAATCCTGTTTAATTTCATTTCATGTTGATATATACTATTTGTTTTGATGCTATCCTTGTTACTATCTTTGTAAGTGTCTTTATTTGGCAGTCTTTTTAGGTAGAAGAACTGCATGAATATTCGGAAGGACTCCACCAGCAGCAATTGTTACACCTCCGAGAAGTTTGTTCAGTTCTTCATCGTTCTTCACAGCCAGAGTGATGTGTCTGGGGATGATACGGCTCTTCTTGTTATCACGAGCAGCATTTCCTGCCAACTCTAAAATTTCTGCACAGAGGTATTCAAGCACAGCGGCTAAATAAACTGGGGCTCCAGCTCCCATGCGTGTAGCGTATTTTCCTTGACGGAGGTATCTTCCGATACGACCAACAGGGAATTGCAATCCTGCCTTTGCAGATGAAGTTGTGCTCTTCTTTTCTCCGCGGCCTCCTTTACCTTTTCCAGACATTTTGACTTTTGTTACAGGAAAAATATATTTTATGAGAATGTGGTGTGATTATGTTTCACGATGTTCTTTTTTTCTTTTCGAGTTGTTCGTTGTGTATCGGTTTTGACAGTAGATCTGTACGGTTTTTGAAGATGGTGAAGGTATTCGTTATTTATTTTATCGTGGATGGGAAACTACGATATGTACTAAGAAAGGTGAGCTCTTTCCCTGTACATTTTATCGTATGTGAACTCTTGTCGTACAAATATATTGATTTCACCGCGCCATGAATTTGAAAAAAGCTCGATTATTCAATATTTTCGTTCATTCCAGAGACCTGGCGCACGAAAAATTGATCCTTTCCGTAGGCTTTCGTATTTTACATATGAACATACGAGAAATAATATTATTTATTTTAAGTAGGTAGGAAGGAGGTATATTCCACAGATTGTTGTTATCAAAGATAATATATTCGAAAAAGTAACTCACAAAGAGCACCAGCCGAATTGAAGACATTGTTATCTCTACATCAAAATGGCCAAGACACCCTCCAAAGCATCCGCCAAAAAGGTAGTTTCCAAGCCCTCAACCACGAAAAGGAGCAAGAAGCGTGTAGAATCATACTCCTCCTACATTTACAAAGTTTTGAAACAAGTCCATCCAGATACCGGTATCAGTAAAAAAGGAATGTCCATTATGAACTCCTTCATCAATGATATTTTCGAACGTATTGCTGGAGAAGCAGGAAAACTTGCTACTTACAACAAAAAGGCAACCCTTTCTTCAAGAGAAATCCAAACAGCTGTGAGGTTAATGCTTCCCGGTGAATTAGCCAAGCACGCCGTGTCCGAAGGTACCAAGGCAGTAACAAAGTTCTCTTCCGCTTAGATGGATTAGTACGGATAAGACGCAATAGAAGTACTTCGGGTATTCAATTTGCAATTCGATTTCTGGATCGAAGTAACAGTGTATTAATAATGATAGATGTATAAAGATAATAATTTGAAATTAAATAATAAGGAAATTTGACTACTAAATGACATTTTATTCTGAATGTACTGTACTTAAGGGATGGCCTTTTTAACAAAATAAATGTTTACTCAAATAATTCCAGTAGCCTCCATATTACCGTGAAGAAAAGTTTATATTAATAATCATCGCCACGAGAAACAATCTCTTTACAAGTGGGCCTTAGCAAAATGGTGTGTTCATACTGTGCCGTATAACTACCCTTAATATCACAAAGTGGGGGGTAGGGTTGTATAATGCCAACATCACACAAGTTTTTCAATGCACCCATATATTTTTCTTGTTTTCCTTTACCTGACGTGCCGTGAATAGTTGTGGAGCCTCCATCGGCACGTTCTAACCAACGACGACAAAATGCTAATGTTCCAAAAGTCTTATTAATGTGTGACAAGAGCTTTTTAGAGCGAGGAAGACGAAGGGGAACGTGAGGAGCATAGAAATTTTTCATGTAATGCGAGCATTCCATATCTTCAATAATGTACCCTCGTCCAGTTCTTAGGTAGTTTAGTATAAGTTTCACATAGAATAAGCTGAGATGAAACAATGATGATTGATCATACATATAGTAAATAAAAAACACGAGACTTACGTTCCAAAAGTTTCAATAGCATACATTTCGTCCTCTTCCATTTTTGTAGCATCACCACCAGCTACGCAGGGAACAGATTTTCCAGCATGTATCTGATAAGGACCGATCGAATGTCCATTGAGGTTACGAATGCATTTGACAGGATAAGTCTTTCCATCTAGTTCTACTTCGTAACTTTCCATAACTTCCTGAATGGCGGCTCCAACATCACAAAGTCGCACATCTATTCCTGCTGTTTTGATACCTATGTTCAAATTAAGCAAGATTGTTGAGATTGGGGCAATAAAACATATATTTATCAATATTGTGAGAGTCGGAAGTGTTCTTACCTGTATTTGTGGCTTCCCTCACGGCTTCGAGCAATGGGTCATAGCGAGGATTGAACGACACAGTCCTATGATATTATTTTGAAAAGAATGAAAAATCATCAATTGCAAAGTTGAAATGCATGAGCTTTCCTGAAAATGATAAAAAAAGAAAAGAATCTCAGATGAGAAACTCACCAAGCACTATCAATGATTCGTCCATCAATTTGAGTTCCAAAATCAATCTTCATAACATCATCGTACTGTAAGACGGTATCATCACCAGGGTTAGGTGTATAATGGGCAGCTACGTGGTTAATAGAGCATCCTGTAGGAAATCCAATACCTCTAGTAAGTCCATCCTCTTTCACCAATTCCCTGTTTTTGTTTTCCAAGCGTTCACACATGTCTGTCAACTTAATTCCTGGCTTAATGAAGCTTTGAGCATACTTACGAACAGTACGATGAACTTCCGAGGCGTGGCGAGCTTTTTCGTAAATGTCATTCTGCAATCGATCACGACCTCGTTTTTCGGCGTCTGTCTCCCTGTAAGAATTGATTTCTGGCAATGGATGAGGAACTATTTCCCCTACAGGAAACTCATTTGTGGGGTATAAATCAGCAATAGGTATCGTAGGAGGATCTGTTTGACCTGAGAGCAAATAGGAATCTGTAAAACTCTCTTTTCCTAAGCCACGACCATGTGGTCGTTTGCTAGGGACTGTGTTACCAGATGTAGCAACTCCACCTTCACAGCTTGCTTTCTTTTTCTTCTTTTTTTTCTTTCTCTTTTTTTTCTTTTTCTTGGCTGCTGTTTCCTCGCCTCCTTCCGTTTCTTTTATATCATTTTCTTCCCCTTCTTCTTTTTCCTCTCCAACTTCTGCTTCTTCGTTTTTCCTTTCTTCCAATGAAAGCTGGGCCACTGCCGTTTCTTCCTCATTCGCCATGTTGATAAGGCCCTTTGTCACATTTATAAGGACTTCCATCAATACTCGTACGTAACGTACGATAGAGAGTAGAATCGGATGGTGCGGCTGAGAGATGACTGTATCAAGAAAGAAAGAAAGGCTCTTGAAAGTGTCACGATGATAAATATGATTGCAATTGACGTCATATTTGAAACATATATAGTAACAATTAAAAAATGAAGACAATTAGTTTCATATATATTTAGTGATTCCATCACACAACTGCTATTTGACCAATAACTCATTGATTTTGGAATCAATCTACTAGTATAAGTGAACTTCCATTACAAAAAATCTTTCTTGCCACATTAATCCTTTAGTATATGCTTGTCTTGAACAAAAAAGGTAATGTCAACTTCCTCTCTCAACGGAATATTTTAAAATTACACCTGATATTGGTGAAGATGATGTTGTCTGAATGACTAGTCCCATTGTGCTATCCTTGACCATTACTCATCAATATCATTCCTAAACTGCATATGAAGTATTCATGAACATACAGTCCTGCACAACTTCTTCTGTGAGGATTAGAAAGACACCCCCCCCCCTCAAAAACCAAATCATGTAGTGCTGCTCTAGACGAAACAAGACGAAAGAGATTGACCTCTTCGAAGTTCTCAAGCATGCGATAAAAATTGATTGGAAAGCAATTGATACGACAATGAGAAAATGGGATGCAGTGCAATATGGAGGTGCTGTGAAATGTGTACATCGCCTATGGGACACATCAGGTAGGAAACAA
>Ga0209092_10003228_pt1 | contig 14320 bp, 11 predicted proteins | sample FraStrMetagenome_FD_187446 | JGI IMG/M metagenome (GOLD analysis project Ga0209092, IMG submission 187446) | Marine eukaryotic phytoplankton communities from Arctic Ocean - Fram Strait ARC3M Metagenome (SPAdes) (version 2) | ecosystem: Environmental > Aquatic > Marine > Oceanic | place: Fram...
TACACGATTCCTTCTAATCATATTCAATTCTTCCACTATTAATTGATCTTTTGTGCCTCACAAATAAGTCTTCCTTTGTATTCTTGGTCATTATATCAGCCGGGTTCAGATTACTCTTCATGAATTTCTTAGCATTGTATACCTTTTCATCCTTGATGGATTTCTACTTCCTTTGTTGACTTACTTTGGAACTCTACGCCAAATAGATTTCTCCAATATTATCATCAAAGATTACACTTGGTCTCTGATGTTCATTCCCAATCAATTCATTCATGATCTGTGTCTGAAACAATACCTCCTGTGCTATTACACTAAAAACAATGTCTTTTTGACTCTGTTGATAACAGGCTTACAATTGCTTGCGTCTTCGACATTGCCTTCATTGGATTTCCTCCAATTGTGACTACTGCTCTGATTATACTCGTCCTATCATCTCCATTGGCATAATCTGAATCTGTGCACACAACTTTCCCTAACTCTTTTGGCATTGTCAACAATCTACCCTTTCCGATGATTCCTTTGATGTATCCTAATAGTCTTGTCAATGCACCTGCGTTGGTCATGAAAAATATTTTGCAAGTTCTTTGGTGTTGCTCAAACAAACTGGGCAAACCTTATTCACAAAATTCATTACTTCTCCGACAGTCGACCGTTATTTATATTAACGATCTCTGCTCCGTTTTGATAACCTAAAGTAGACCAAGTCTTGACTGTTCCACCAATCATCACTGCATACTCCTTCACTATTTTACATACCATCCATATGCATCTTGATTGTTCTCTCTCCATCTTCGGTTTCAATCCACTCAAATCAAATACCTAAGTGTCTTTTAATGTTTCCTAAATCTGTAATTTTATAGGTCTTCCTGAATTTATCAAAACATCATCAACATAGACTGCAATGATCAAAATCAAATCTTTATTGGGATCATGTTTAAATAATAGACATGGATCTACTATACTATGGTTGCATCCAATCTTATCATGTGTGCACACTTTGACAAATGCCTTCAGTTATCTTGGAGCTGCATCTACATTCCCATACATGGAACGTATCAATTTTATGCATTCTTGATTCTTCTCCTCATCCTTGGAGATGAATCCTAATGTTCACATTTCTTCCGACCATTCCAAATACATTGGAATTTCCAATTCCGCATTCAAAAACGCTGCTTCAACATCAAACATATCACATATCCAGTTCAGCTTCTCATTCCACAATGTGATCAGCAGTAACACAATAACAATTGTGGTTCCACTTGCTACTGGCAAAAACCATTCTGTGAAAGCTGCTCCTGGTACTTGATGAAAACCTTTGACACACAATCTTGTCTTATATCTAAGAGTGTTGTCTATCTCATATTTTAAACAACCATTTACAAGGTATCAACGTGTTCCTTCCTTGCTTCAATGCTTCATCCCTAGACACATACTTCCAAGATTCTATTTTCAGAAAATTGTTGACTTCCGATTTAATTGATGTTGTCCAAGTATCTTTATCGACTCCATTGCGTGTCATCTGAATTGTAACAGGCGTGTATGGGTCAGAAATGGTGGCTGTATTAAACACAACTTCTTCAAACCTTTTTGATTCATCTACAAAATTTACAGAACGGTTGTGTTGTCTATCTACATTTCTCACTCTCAAACTGGGTCTTAAACGTTGATTACTGTTTGGTCTAGCTGAATTCATGTAAAATGATTCCAATGATGTATTGAGCTTTCTCAATGCGCTTTCTAATCTCTTATTGTTTTTGTCATTATTTTCATCTGCATTGTGATGGTTACAATAATGGATTAGATTCCTATGCTCTCCTGCATTATCACATCTAAGATAACGAACTGATTTTCCTTGAGATCGAAAAGCCAGTATATGATCCATTACCGCGAGACAAACTTCATTCTTCATTTTCAATATAGAATGAAAAAATTCAACTTATTTCGAGAAAAATCATAAACAATTTTCAACCAATAAATATTTCCTCCCATACTTCTAGGACATGGGCCATTTGTATTCACAAATAAACGATCACCTGGAAATTTGGCTAAGACTGTAGGTAAGTTGTCGACTTTTCTTTGTTTTGCCTTAGCGTGCAAACATCCCGGGCAAGACTTCAAACTTCCTGTTAACTTGATGTTTGTCTCTCTGCAAGTCCTCCGCAAAGCAAATTGAATATATGGTCCATTCAAGTACCCACCAAATAGATCATCCCTTTTTCATCCATTTTATTCAATATCATTCATCATCAAGTTAAAGAAATAATCATAGAGAATATAAAAATAGCTCAAATTGACCTATGCTGAAGATAGGGTCAACATAACACAGGTTGTTGGGTTTGTTGGTGTTGGGGGTGGTTGTTGTTGGTGTGGACAAAATTGTGAGGTATTTTACCAAATTACTACATACTACATACTATGTATACTAATTTAACTACTAATACAATTCATCTTCTACACCACAATTACATCAATCTAGTAGCTCTTGTAGAGCATACCAAATCAAGGTAAGTACAACGTTGTGCTGGCCAGGCACCACATTATTGAATTACAAGAACAGTGAGCTGTTCTCTCTTGGAACATTTCTCAATTCATTATGTATCTTTACAGCTTGCATGAATGTTCTCTGATATTCTTTGCGTGTATCAACCTCTGACATGGATGGATGCATTGGGCCTTGCCCTTGAACACGGATCTGAATCAGATCTGTTTTAAAACATGTATTTGTTATATTTATATATTTCTTTATATATATTTATGACTTAATAATGATTTAATTCATTTAATCATTATATTATAATACATGTACTGCTGTGTATGACACTATAGTGGCATAAGGAGTAGCAGCAGGTAATAGGCATGTCATCTCTGAAGGTCAAGGATATGCAATTATGATTTCTGGAATCACACTTGCTGTCATGTAACGATCTGATCCCAATTGGGATGAAACTTTGAATCAATTTAACGGGTATTTTCTTGGTTGGAAAACCAAGATCATAAATTATGTGAGTTGTAAGTCTCAAATAATCGTTTTCAATAACACGTAATCATGAGGATAGAGTGCTTAATATTTTTTTATTTTCAAAGTGGAGTAACGTTGTGTCTACCAGGATGGAAACATGACTTCAATTTAAGAGAAGTTATTGAAATTGGTAAGACTTGGTTGTGTTTTACAATTATCATTCATATAAAAATTTGATTTATTATTTATTCTTCAAAATGATATAAATATAGGGGCGGCTTCAGATGGAGATCAATGTGCTATAGTTGGCATTATCATGACAGTAAAAGCAGTAGAAAACAATGTCATTAAACCTAGTTGGTACAATGAGGTTCAAAAGTGGGCAGATGCTTCAGCTTCATCTTTTCTATATCATGACATAAAGCGATCTATTAGTGGAAATATGAATTAAAATGTCAAGCTGGGCACATGTTGGGGAGGATGGGAGAATGAAGGAAATAATCCCTCATATCATTCACCAGGAAGTTATAGACTTATGAAGTCATATCAGCTGAATTTTCTGGACGTTGATCGTGAATATTTGATGCCAAATTTTGATGATGGAATGAGCCTGCATTTGCGTTGGGAACAAGTATGTTGGGATGAGCAGTTAAGTGTTATTTGATGTCATTTCTGTTGACATAATTAATTCATGAAGTCATCAAGATGGACATCAGGGTTACGTAAGTATTTGCTTAATATTAATTATGTCAAATGGCTGATAATAGAAAGGCACAATGACTGTGTGATTAAATGTTAGAAAGTGGTCCTGTTTTTCAGTACCGCTCACAATTCATACTCCTTCCTTGATCAAGCACAGTGTAGTGATACCGGCTTAGTTCCAAATTGGGCTATGGTATCAGAAACATTGCCAGGAGAAATACAATTATTTTCTGGTTCTTTTAGTGGATCGGGGACACCTCAATATGAATTTGGTTCCGAGGAGTTTTTTTTATGTTGCTCTTCATCCCAACGACTTCTCGAGTGTAGCAAGTCTTTTGTACCCAATTCATAGTAACTTACCTCAAACATGCACTGGGAATGGATGGAACAGCAATGCACTGAGTATTTTTATATAACTGATTGTACTTCATATTTATCATCTCATTTCATATTTATTTTTTATGATATAGTTGTCTACGTGTAATATGGTGACAAGCGTTTAGCCTTACTGGCAAAATGAGGCATTTATTTATTCCCCTCTGTACAGCTCTCTTGTATTACAAGCAAGTGGAGTGAACACAACAGCTCAGCAAGACATGTTAGATAGTGCCGGAACACTAGTAAATAAAATTCCAAATGGTTTGAGATACTTCACGAGATGTTGGGCGATTATTGGAATCCTGACATTGAACGGTGATATTGCGAAAGTTGGTCTTATTACCAGAGGAATAACAAATCCGCACTAGTTCCAATGATATGTTGGGGTCTTTTATATATCGGAATAAAACTTAAAATCAGTTCTTGATTGAAATTTCAAAGAGTGCACGCCATAAAAAGTACAACAATTATAGTTATTATCTCTACTAGTTGCAATAATTTTCAACATTAGTTTTACAATTAGATGAAAATGTCATAAAGTTAGCTCTATTGGGATCTGATTTGATGGTTCCCTGAAGTCTATGATTTGATTTTGATACATGATGTTCTGTAATGTAGTTTCATTTTAATATGTGTTTGAAATGTGTACGAAACGATTATTTCAAATGAAAATGTTTTGATATTTCATCGAATATGAGAAAAACTTTACATTTCATGAAAATGTTGGAATATTCAATGAATATTCATGATATTCCGAAACCACTCTATTAATATGCATCCTGTATAATAGAGAAGGGTAACGTGCCTTACTTCATGAAGACAAATTTTGAAATAACATCCAAGTCCTAAAAAAGATTGATTTCATCCCACAAGAATGAGTATCTGTGCGTATGGAAGCAAAAATAGATGTTCTGCAGAAATGGCGCCAAAATCAAAGGTTTTTGTAGAGTGAAGAAATTCCATATGAAATGACAAGGATATTATCTTCACTGTTTTATCATAATCTGGTTTACATTTTTAATATTTACCCAAACGTCGACGGAAATGTTTTTCTTCCTTTCGATCAGCTCGCTCATCTTGTTTTCCACGGATGTAGTGGAAGCACGTGAGGTTTCCACAAGCGATATTGATTGTATGTGCAAAGCATTCTATCCCGATGCGTTTGTGAAAGATGGCATCAGTAGCTACTGTCATAATGGATTCGCAGAGCTTATTGATGACTATAAAATACCTCTTCTTAACGGATATTGTGGATCAGATATTTTAGGAAATATTCCTTTCTCTTGTGGAGCTCCTATGGAAGATGATGAGGTAATTACAAACTCATGTCCAAGTTCTACGAAAGAAGAATGCCCTTTCAAGACTTTTGAAAGCACCAGTTCGAGGTTTGATTGCATATGGACAAAGAAATTTAGATGTGTATGGGATGAAACTAAATGTTTCACCGACGTGTCCCCAGGCTTCAAGAACACTTATGGACTAAGTCTATTCAGAGATAATTGTACAGAACAAAGTCTAAGGGAAAGTTGTACAACTTTTTTGCTTGATGTCTGTCGACCAAGTAATCCATTTCGAGAAGAAGATGACTACAAGAAAACCTGTTTCAGTAAAAAAAATAAAATTGACTGTGAAAGCGAAAGTACGAAATTTACTAGAAAAGGTTCTTGTCACTGGGGCCCACAAGACCAAGCATCCTTATTTACTGAATGCTGCGACGTTCCTTTGTCTGGAATGTACAATATTCAGATTCCAAAACCTGAAGTTGCCGGTTCTGACTGGTGTGGAGCTCTAGGTAGAGAATATAATGCCAGTGCTTCCAAAGAGTATCCGCCTAATGATTTTGGCAATACAATTCCTTGCCAAACTATAGCTGGTACATTTATGTTCAATACTCTAAGCAGAGATGTCTTCATTGAGGCATCGAGCACATATTCCAATTTGGGCCTTAATGAGTATATATCTACCTATGATGACCATTGTTGTATGGCACAAATCCCATCTAATTTTCCGTCCGCATTAAGCTCGAGCACACCTTCCAATACACTCACTTTTACACCATCTTCCATGCCAACTTCTATACCATCATCTATTCCATCTTCTATTCCATCTGAAAAACCAACAATTCAACAATTCAATCTACCATCCAGAGCTCCAATTTTCTTACCGTCTTTATCACCGTCTAAATATCCTCTTTTTCAGCCATCCATTCATCCTAGTTTAATTTCAACAGATACTCCTTCAAGAGATTCATCAAAAGTCCCTTCTGCTACCCCTTCCTATAAAAGCAGCTCAATGAGCTCTATTCCATCCCTAAATAGTTCATTTATGCCATTGACAAAGTCACCATTGACTACATCAACAAACTCCCCGACAATAGGGTTGCCTCTAAATTTCCATTCTAGTCCTCCCAATTTTGCTGCAAGTTCTGGAGAATATCCAAATATCTCTGAAACCGCCTCTCCTCAAATAGAAATTTCTACGACACCGAATCCTTCCCCTGCATCAAGTTTAGCATCGTCTCCAATTTTGCCTGAAGAAGGGAGCATCGATAATTCAAAAAAACCTCCTGTATTGGTGTTATTGCCAGTTTTGGGTACATCTGCAGTAACACCATCAAAATGTCCTTTTAAATCAAGTAAGAAGAACAAGAAGAAAAGAAATCATAAGGGCAAGTATCGTGACTGTGAATAAGGTAAATGCGTTTTTTTCCTCTAAACGTCACGGGAATCCTGAGCACAGATTTTAATATCCAACTCGTGACGAAAACTATATTTTGTAAATCTTGACCGCTTATTGTAACAGCACTGTAGTATTATTTAAGATTACTTAATTTAATCTCATAGTTCTTTGTTCTTTAAGCATCACATTTCTATTCAAAAACCTAAAGTGTACTTATCTCAGATGAGAAACCTAGAAAGCAATATTCAATAAAGTCTATAAAGCCAAAATCCGATGTTTTTTGTTTTTATTTTGAGAGATTACGCAAATAGACCTCGGCTTTTTGTATCGTCCAAATAATATCTGAAATACACGAAAAAAAAGCACATGAGAGAAGTGAATTGAAAAAGACTTAAGAAAAACTGTTGAATAAACTTACTTAGATCCTGAGCTTGTTTGAACAACTTTTCCTGAATCAGCATTCGATGTAATTGGTGAAGTGGTTATAGCCTCTCCTTCTTCGAAAGAAGGAGATCCACTGATGAATCCAGAGATAGACCCATCACGGTTTTGCTTCCATTTCGAAATTGTAGGGACTCCTCTGGGAGCATTTGACTTCTTCGGTGGGGTTGATGGCTTTTGTGGTTTTGGGCCAGAGTCGGAATCTTTCTTTCCAAACCCAAACAAAGAAATGGTTGCACCTGGTTTAGCCTTTTCCAATACTTTTTCTGCTTGTTTCGCTTTCACGACAACAGCTTTCTTTGGCTTAGCCGCTCTTGATGATGAAGCTGCTCCTGGGTCCAGGAAGTACCTTTGATATTACGTAGATACAAAATAAGTTAGGATCAGTTTTGTCAATAAATGAAAAAATACAGAAAGAGCAAAAGTTTGTTTGGACTAACCTTGATCCTGAGGCTGTTTCTACCACCGATCCTCCTTCTGCTTTGCCACGAATTGATGATGTGGTTACAGCTTCACCATCACCAAAAGAAAATGATCCCTGAATAAATCCTGAAATTGATCCGTCACGATTTTGAGACCAGTTGGCGATTGTGGGGACTCCTTTAGGTGCTCTCTTCAATCCCGTCTGGGCCTTTTGAGATTTCGGTGGTGTTCTAGGTGGTTTAGGGGCAGGTTTAGGTTTATCACCACCAAATCCAAATAGGGAAATCGTTTGTCCAGGCTTAGCTTTTTTAATTGAATCTTCAGCTTTCTTTTCTTTGGTAGCTGCTGCTTTATTTGCTTCTGCTGCCTGCTTTCTCACTGCAGCAGCCTCTGCTAATGCTTGACGTTTAGCTTCGGCAGCAGCTTTTCTCTCTGCAGCAACGGCGACAGCTTCCTCTTTTCTAGCCTGGGCAGCCTCGGCAGCAGACTGACGTTTCGCCTCTGCGGCAGCTTTCCTATCAGATGCGGCAGCAGCAGCCTGTTCTTTCTTTGCTTGTGCAGCTTCAGCAGCAGCTTGACGCCTGGCTTCAGCAGCTGCTAGTCTTTCCGCAGCAGCTTGTTCACGCTTTTGCTTCAATTGGTCAGATTTACTGACGGTGGGAACATTTGCTTGTGGCGCAAGGAAATATCTTTTTATTCCACAAGTGTAAAGAAGATTAATTTAATAAACTTGAAACTCAATTTTCATATGACTTTTTCATCTGTTTCTTACCGTGATCCTGAGGCTGTTTCTACAACCGATCCTCCTTCTGCTTTGCCACGAATTGATGATGTGGTTACAGCTTCACCATCGCCGAAAGAAAATGATCCCTGAATAAATCCTGAAATTGATCCGTCACGATTTTGTGACCAGTTGGCGATTGTGGGGACTCCTTTAGGTGCTCTCTTCAATCCGGTAGTCTTTGATGGTGTTTTCGGTGGTGGTGCAGAGGTAGCTGGTTTGGGTTCAGTATTTCCTCCAAAAATTCCAAAAAGTGAAATAGTTTGACCAGGTTTGGCTGCCTTAATAGCGGCTTCAGCCGTCTTTTCTTGATTTGCAAGTTTTCGCTTAGCCTCAGCTTCTTGTTTTTTCGCTTCAGCTTCCTCTTTCTTTGCTTTCAGAGCAGCAGCGGCAGCCTGACGCTTAGCTTCTGCTGCTTGTCTCTTCGCATCAGCAGCTGATGCGGCCTGTTCTTTCTTAGCTGCAGCGGCTTCAGCTGCGGCCTGACGTTTGGCTTCGGCTGCTGCGTTCCTCTCGGCAGCAACAGCAGCAAGTTGCTCTTTTCTGGCTTGGGCTGCTGCGGCTGCTTCCTGACGTTTCGCCTCTGCAGCTGCCTTTCTTTCTGCGGCGGCCTCAGCCAATGCTTGTCGTTTAGCTTCAGCTGCCTGTTGTCGTTTGGCTGCTGCTTCTTCTCTCTTTTGTTGCAAAGAATCAGTTCTGGATTCAACCTCGATATTATCCTGAGGAGCAAGGAAATATCTGTATAAAATAGATTTACAAATAAAGTGATGTGTTCATGAATATTTACATAAAACAACGGTTGTAAAAAAGAAACTATTTACGTTGACGTACCTTGATCCAGATGCCGTTTCGATGACAGATCCTCCAGTGGCTTTTACAGATACAGGTGATGTCGTTACTGCCTCGCCTTCTCCGAAAGAAAAGGATCCCTTGATAAAACCAGTAATAGAACCATCATTATTTTGTTCCCAGTTGCTGATTGCTGGTACTCCTTTTGGTGCATTCTTAACACTAGTTTGAGTTCTTTGTGGGGCCCTAGTTTGTGGTGGTTTAGGACGAAGTGGAGCTACTTTTTGGTCTGAATCATTGTTACCTCCAAAGATACCAAAAAGAGAAATTGTTTGTCCAGGTTTTGCCTTTTCTACTACTGCTTCAGCATTTGCTTCAGCTTTCTTCGCTGCAGCTGCCTCTGCAGCAGCCTGACGTTTCGCTTCAGCTTCTGCTTTCTTTGCTGCGGCTGCCTCTGCTACTGCTTGTCGCTTAGCTTCTGCTTCAGCCTTCTTTGCTGCGGCAGCTTCTGCAGCGGCCTGACGTTTAGCCTCAACTTCTGCTTTCTTTGCTGCGGCAGCTTCTGCGACGGCCTGACGTTTCGCTTCAGCTTCTGCTTTCTTTTCTGCGGCAGCTTCTGCAGCAGCAAGACGTTTCGCTTCAGCTTCAGCTTTCTTTTCTGCCGCTGCCTCAGCTACTGCTTGACGTTTCGCTTCAGCCTCAGCCTTCTTTGCTGCGGCAGCTTCTGCAGCAGCCTGACGTTTAGCCTCAGCTTCTGCTTTCTTTGCCGCAGCAGCCTGTTCCTTTTGAACAGCCTCTGCTGCTGCTTTTGCGGCTGCAGTTTTCTTAGCGATTTCCTTTTTCCTTTCGGCCTCCTTGTCAACCTTTGGTGGAGCAATTTTGGGGGGTTGAATTTTAAGAGTAGGCCTTTTAGTTGGGGGTTTAGGTGGTGGCTTTGGCTTAGCAGCTTCAGTTGATGGACGTTTTGGTGGAGCTGGGATGGATATTTTAGGTGCTTCAGGCATTTTAACCTGAGGTAATTTGACCTCGGGGATTTTGATAGAAGGAATTGAAAGCGAAGGCTGTTCTTTTGTTTCTTGTTTGGGGGGAGCGGTGGGTTCAGGAGGGGTTGGAGGTGCCTTGGGTGGCGCAGGGGGCGCATCTGGTGCAATTGTGGCTTTTAACTATTGATGTACATTAAAGATAATGCATATTCCACCAGAAAATAAATTAGCAAAGATGAAAACCATTCAATTCAAAATCAAACGATTGAAACTTACTTCATCAAGTTTTTTACCAGGATAGGATACAACTTGATCTACTGATTTTTCAACTGAATCTACAGTTTTATCAACTGTGTCTATGATACCTTTCTTCGTATTATCGACAGTGTCTACAATAGCTTTTTTTGTACCTTCTGCCACACGTCCTGGGGTTGCTTTGATCTCCTCAACAGCTTCTATTGCAGCTTCTTTAGCCGCAGTCTGTGCAGAATCAGCAGCTTCTTTTGCAGCTGTTGAAACCTTACCTGGAATTTGAACAACTTCATCCTTAACTTTCACTGGAATCTGTTTGACTTCCTCTACTTTTTCGTCAACGCCTTTCTTAACAGCAGTAGCGACATTTCCAGGAATAGCTGTAACACTTGCAACGACACTATCGATACTAGCTTTAATGACCGATTTGATAGCTTTTCCAACGCCTTTCGTAGCCCCACCTAAGGTATTCCGAATAACATTTGAAGCACCATTGTCCATGTTTGATGCGATATAAGTCCCACCACCAAGAAGAACGCCTAAGACGGCAGGTGGAATAGGCAAAGGAATATCTAAATCAAAGAGTTGATCATTTGCTTTTACATCTATAGCGATTCCTCCAGAAAGTCCAATGAGAGTTCCACCAATGGCAGCAGCAAGAGCTTGATCTTGAATTGAACGAATGCGTTCTTTATCTACGGGTGGCGGTGGTGGAGATGGTGGAGCTTTAGGTGGTGCACTAACAGTAGGTTTTTCTTCCTCAGCTTTAGGTGGCTCGACAATTGCAGGTGTCTCTTTTTCAACTACAGGAGGCTCAGCAACCGGAGTTTCTACCACAGATTCTTTAGCAACAGGAATTATAATTGGTTCGGGTTCGACCTTTTTCTCTTCCTTTATAGGTGATACATAAATTTTCCCTTCAGATTCTGCTTCAGCCTTAGCTAGATCTTCTTCAGCCTTACGAAGAGTTTCTTCTGCCTCGTCTGCGATATCATCTAGTGATTTTCCGCCATTTGTTTTGGCTAGCTCTTTTTCTGCCTGACGAAGAGCTGCTTGAGCCTCTTCTGCTATATCCTCAACTGATTTGTCATCTTTTGATGCAAACATAGTTAGGCTTGATCGAGTAGAGGCCATTTGGTCCACATATTGCATGGAACTAAAATGGCGTTACAACGAATAATTTTTATAAATAAATAAATGGATTGAAAAGGAAAACAAAATTCAGAAACAATCTTTCACTTTTGAGAAACTTACTTTTTAGTCGTAGGAACTTTAAATGATGGTTGAGAGATGGATTTGAAACCACTGAATGCATCAGAAGTTGGTAAAGTACCTAACAAAGCATACGAGAGAAGTATCCATGCTGAGCATAGGGATTTCATTGTTACCAATGATATAAAGTATCAGGCTATTTCAAAGTCCGACGCACAAAATAGCTTGAAAGGTATTTGAAAGGTCGTTCCACTGATTTGATGCAAAGATATTTTCACAAAAGACCAGATCCAACAAAGTTTTTGACGACTGATTTGTTCCACTAAATTACGTCTTAGAGATAGTTGTCTTTTTAGTACGGTACAAAGGATTTGTTCATTGGAATCTTTTTTGATGTGTCAACTCAAGTTAGATGAGGTAATAATGATTCCAGTAGGTAGGTAGCCAAATCTATATCTTTCGCTAATCGACTAAAAATGTACCGTATACCACAAAATTCTTACAAAGATAATCCATCAATGTTCTTTCGTAACGCACCAACATTTCTATGCAAAACTTGACTATTTCAACGGTATCAAATTTTACTGATCATAATCCAAACACGTATGTGGATTCTAATCATACGCACGAAGATACACCTGACTCTTTTACTTTTTTGTCAATTTTTGATGTTTTATTGATACACATATTAATTGCAGCGTGCCTGATGCGTGTTCTCAATTTGGCGTACGAAAGAGACTTGAAAAGTTATGAAGACTCTGCTGCTGTTCAGGAAGAAGTAAACAACAGCACACTCAAGAGAGAATAAATGCATCGCTCCTTTTTTCACAACAAAAGAGCAAAGCAATTATCATTCCAAAAAAATATTACCATATTCTTTGGTCTATATATGTTTGAATTTAGTACAATAATTGTTCTCTGTTGCGATAGATTGATCCGCTTTGTTCAAGCTATAATTTACTTCAATGATATAAAAACAAAAAGGGAAAAGAATGCGTAACCTATATTCTTGATCCTAAATTCTTATTCCTCTCTCTAGAGATATGCAATGTCCTTTCACATTTAAGAATTCATTTTATTAAGCGAGTTTTTTCTTTTTTGAATGGTATTGGAATCTGAAAGTTATTTGATTAACTCGAAACAAAAGGTATCTTCGTCGTTTTTCTTGAATGGGTCAAGTTTCAGTGTTCCGCGTGTAAGGGGTGACGCGAATAATTTTGAGTTTCTTTTATCTAATTTAGAAAAGAGAAGATTGCCATCAACTTGAAGTGTAGAACATACCATAAGAGCTACCGAGACCATACGTACATGCTGGCCCATTTCTCGATTTTCGTCTTCTTTGACCTTGCAAAATGAACTATATAGTAATCGTCTCGCGAAAGAGTGAAGAACAAAGAAAACAAATTTGCAGGAAGAGTTCGTTTATCAAAGCTCTCACAGACACAAAACTCTATCTTCCACATGCAACCGTTTCTTCAATCTAACAGGAGTAACGCTGTCATAACTTGTGCAATACTAATTTTTACAAATTCATTTCACATCTCCGATTCTGCAACTCTAAGCAGCGCTAAGCCTTTCGGTAGTAACATTTCATCCCAAACAATACATAGAAATACCTTCTCATCCATGACGGCGAAAAGTAAGGAAATAGATGCGGAGTCATCGGCACTTCGGGAACTCAAAGAAATAATCAAACTGCAGGCTACAGAAATTGAGCAACTCAAAAAACTTACCAAATCAACCTCTAAATCGGCATCGGCTCATTCTCACCATGGGCCTCCAGGCGACGATGATATGGATATAGCATCTTACCTATCATCTCCATTTTATAGTCTCGCTCTTAGAAGGGTGGGTTGGCTTGGAGTGTTTTTATGTTCGTTGTCTCTAACTGCAGTAATCATGCAAGGATTTGAGCACACACTTTCACGTCAAATTGAATTAGCATATTTTGTTCCATTACTTGCAGGTCATGGTGGAAACACTGGAGGACAGACCGTGGGTACAGTTCTATCGTCTCTTTCAAATGGAAGCATTACTAACAAAGATGCAATTCGAGTTATTCGAAAAGAAGCAATGAGTGGACTAACAGTTGGTTTCTTACTGGGAGCAGTAATAGCTCCGATGGCTCATTACGGGGGTGGAATATCGTTACATGTGTCCACTGTTGTATTTTGTACGTTGCCATTATTATCATTTATTGCTGCCACGTTGGCATCATCAATTCCTTTTCTCTGTAATCTTGTAGGTTATGATCCTTCTCTCATTGCCGCTCCTGCGATGACTACTTTCGTTGATGTTACTGGATTGCTTGCCTATTTTATGATTGCAAATCGAATTTTTAGTTTATTTGGGTTAGAACTGTGAGAAACAAATAGACGTTTCGGAAATCTATTTGCTAAATCCACTTTCCTTGTTACTTTATAAATCAAGAATTGGGATAAAGTAGAAAATAACAACAAACTTCATCAAAGCATTATGACCCCAATTTAAAAATATTGACTTCACTAGATTGTTATTTATTTCTTCAAACTTATTTCTATGAAGTCTAGTAAATATTTCCACACGTTTACTCTTCGGAGCGAACTGTCACTTTCTTTTTTGACTATTTTGTGTCCTTGAAGTCTAGAGATTTTTTATGTGAAAACTAATTGCTGAACGATGTTTATTATCAAACGTGATTTTGTGCAGTATTTCAATGTTCCCTACTGTATGTACAAATAA
>Ga0209092_10003229_pt1 | contig 14315 bp, 3 predicted proteins | sample FraStrMetagenome_FD_187446 | JGI IMG/M metagenome (GOLD analysis project Ga0209092, IMG submission 187446) | Marine eukaryotic phytoplankton communities from Arctic Ocean - Fram Strait ARC3M Metagenome (SPAdes) (version 2) | ecosystem: Environmental > Aquatic > Marine > Oceanic | place: Fram...
GACTAATTACGTACGTATTTATTGTAAGCATCATTTTACTCCGGTGATTTCTGTAACAGTAATACTTAATAAAATGTAAAAACTAATAAGCCTACGTTATTTGTACTAATTCGTATGTACTTTGTTCAACATTCTTATATACTAATCTGATCATCTTTTATCAAAAAAAAAAAACCTAAACTACGCGAAACAAACCTCCTCCATGGGATTTTGCCGTTTTTCGTAATTTTTGAATCTTCTCGACCGACCTACTTCACTCTGATTAGACCGTTGGATTCAGCACAGTTAGGAGCTTCTTCGACCCTATTGATCCTAATTTGGACTAACTCAGCGACTTTTTAGAGAGTTTTTCCTTCATTTTGGCTTTGCAACCAGAAGAATTAGGCTTTTTCGTTTTCAGAACGTTATTTCTGGGCTATTTCTTCATCTCTGGCTTCTATCTACATCTGTAGAACCCAAGCTACCGTTAAAGCATTACGGTTCTTTCGTGTGACTTCTGGTTCACTTAGAACCGAGTCGGCTTTCTCACAAGACCGCCATCGCCGGTGCTCATAGTTTCCCTCAAGCTTCGGGATTCATCCTTCTTGGATTAGAATTTCCGTGATTTCAAAATTCAGGCGCATCTAGTTATTTTCGGAATCACATTCAAAGCTTCCTATATACGTCTTGACTAATTCAGCTAATTATATCCTTTTGCGATTTATCTACGCACGAAATTTTCAATATTCAATCCAGAACGGGCATTGGTTGGTTAATACGTGGAATAAAAGAAGAACGTTTAATATCTCCGTTCGAATTTTCAATTGATATAGCACATACCGAACGGCATACTATCTACTACCTCAAGCATTCGGTTAGAACTGCAGTACCTACTGTTTTCTATTTATTTTTGGAGTTGCATATCCGCTCAAGTGCAACACGGGACACAGATAGTATATTGGTTATATGTGGCTACAAAAGGAAATACAAAAAATTTGTGTCAAGGAATTTGGCATACGTCATCAATTGGATCTCCTTCAAAATAACGCATATATCAATATTCACATACAACAGCTAGTAATTCTTTCATACGCTTCCAAGGATTCTCCAGAAGGAAACTGGCAACACGTAATTCCACGGTGTAATACGTCCTGGTTCAATATAGTCAGTTATATAAGTTTATTCCCGGATATATACCACATTCTGGATCAAATAGAATTTCTTACATTCAAGCCAATCGTACTTCACAAAGGCAATTTTAGCGGCATTCTTACTCAGCGTATTCAGTCGTGCAAGAGTTTCATTGATATTTGTCGATCAATTTCTTGCCGAGGTTCCATCAACGAATTAATCTCCCGTCACGATAAAAACAAGAAACTTTTCCTTCTTCTGTCTGAACATAGTAACTACACGGACCCCGAAGGGAAAAAACTTATACCTCTTAATAATCGTATTCGTTTCATTCGAAATTGGGTGGAAAAAATCGTTCTTTTAAATCAGCACACTCTCCAGCATCATTTTTCCACCCCATTGCCTCTACCCCCAGTAGTGTCAAAATCAATAGCAGTCAAACAAAAGATTTTCCCCCCAGAAACTCCTACTAAAAACTCGTTCGACGCTTTCCCAATTCCTTTTATCAGTGCAACAAAAGCAGATTGTCACTTCTCTAGACTGAGAAAGCGACCCAAGCGTCTATCAGATATTTACAATAATATAGATTCAGATAGCTCTAATTCGTCTACAGGCATCAAACTTGATTCTGTCAGCTCGATTGATAGTGATACTACGGAGACGTCAGAAAACTCCATCTGGAAACCAGTCTTCAAAAAAAGGAAGTCATCTTAGCATCTTTAATAGAATAAATTTATTCTCGCATCGCTTATATTTCTGGTTCAGAACACCAGCATAAATATCATGGATATAGACGCGGCAAATGCATATGAAGACAATCTTTTTTCGCTAGACTCGGAGGATACTGCCTTCGTTCAGTATGCTCAACTCAGGGAGAACACCATCTCTCAAGAACGTGACTATTCTGCAAATCTATTCACGCCAGACTCAGAATCGTCAAAATCTATCAACAATTTCTCCTTCGCAACCCACGTTAGCACTTTCAAATTCGATTTTAGTCCAGGTGACATCAGTGAACAGAAACATCAAAAACTTCATTCCACAAATATGTCGACCATGGTTTCCGATTTTTCTTCTCACAACTCGGAAAATGCATCATCGACAAGTCAATCGACTTATGGTGCGACAACTGCTTCAGAGGCCAATAACTGGAACATTCCAATCGCATCTATGTTGAATGAACAAGAAACAGATAACTTATTGGGCCACAATCAAAAATTGCCAAAAATAATGGATCCCGAGATATCACCAGATCGCCATCTCGATAAGATCATGTCTTTCAATATTCAAAATAAATTTGATCATTCGGTTGCAGCATCGATGATGATAGATCAAAATATTACATTCTTGGCCTTACAAGAACCGTTTGGATGTCAGCATAAAGCTCCTAAGTCGTGGCAATCATTCGTGAAAAGCGAATTACAATCTGCTCGCATAGACTGCTTTGAATCTCAACATCAGGTTATTCTGATAGACTCCTGGAAATGGGGAGGCAAAATATTATCCGCATTCGATTCACAGCTGAATGGCCGGTTTACATCAATCTCGTTCAAATTTGGGGATGGCAAAGCATTGGGCATTATTTCTGTATATGCATCATCGGCCGAGACACACTCGGGAACAACAACCGGCATCAATACTGATATTATCAACTATATAGATGATACAATGTCCAAATGGAAAGAACAGTCCCCTGACATTAATATTGTTGTTCTAGGGGACCTTCAAGAAACGTGCTCCACATTAAATAAAGACAATCTTGGAGACTTTCGAAAGGAAAAATGCCCAAATGGTATACTTTCTTTTCTCGAAGATACTCACATCTCATTCATCCGTTCATCTATACCAAAATCCAGATACCTTACTAGATTTGGTACTGCAGGCGCTCGGGGCATCGATCACATCATGTTATCAAATCAAATTGAAAAACAAGTAGATTTTACAGAACCCAAAATTCTTCGGAACCTTGGAAATACCTACTTCCCATCAGATCATGCCCTCCTTAGTTGTGAGTATATCAGAAATGATAAAAACAACAATGAAGATGGGATAGAAATGGATAAGTACAATTACGCAAAAGTATCGCGTATTAAGTTAAAAAGATCAGGCAAAGATGGTGCTATTTTGGAGTTGGATGATAGGCAATTTAAGGCATCTAGAGTTTTTAAGGATCAAGAAAAGCTTTACAACCGGATACAGACGTCGACAGAGAAAAATGCAAATTTATCAATTTCCAGACTACCTGAAATCGAAGCTCGGACGGATACTTTATTGAGAAATCTCTGGCAGGATGGGCTGAACCAGGGCGTGGAGGGTAGCAAGAATAAGCTCGTTCATATCAAGGAAGATCGTGCCATCGAACTAGCTCATACCTACAGGAAATTCAAATCAGCTATTAACGAGGCCTTGGAGAACCTTGAACTGAATAATACGAAGGACGACCTAAGATCTGCCGGGACAACTAGAGGGCGACTACGCCATGGCAAAGGGTTCCGTGAATTCAAGAATCTACCAATCTCCACCAAACTAAGGTATCTTCGCCTCAAAGCTAAGACGAAACTAAATTTACTTCAAAAGGCATTGTGGTGGATCAAGGATGCTAAGATGGCTTATGAGGATGATCGCACTCAAATGGAAGAACAGGAGTTTTGGCATATTCGTGATGCAATTATCAAGACGAAGGACTTGGAAAAGCAAGCTAAAACTATAGAGCACGCTTTGTTAGAAGAGGAGCTAGAAAGAGAAACACATATGAATGCTGTTCGATCTCATTGGAATAAGCATCGGAAACAGAAAAGTGCGGAAAATAATGTAAACACTCCCAAACTCACGGAGTCTTCGCCGCCGAAACCCAACACTATTCCTCATATATCAGATAGTTTAACATCGTTGGTTAATTCATGGCTACTTGAGGCAGGATGCACCCAGGGGTTCAATATGAGTACTGCAAATACCATTTTCGAAAATCTTGACAAGAAAGTGTTGGCATGGAAGGAGCCCCTTACCCAGTTTCAGGATCCAAACTCATTCTACTCCGATCCACAAATGTGGGAATCAGTATTCGCAGTCCTGGAAGAAGGAGAGAAAAATGTACAAAAATTGTTGTCTCAAATTTTACGAATACAAGCCAGATATAAGAAGAATACGTTACACTACTTTCTCAGCGTAAATACGATAAACAACTTCACCCGAAAGGTTTTACAAAAAGAGAGAGCTGCACCAGCCACTCGATCTATCATATGGGATGAACCCACTCAGGCTTATCGACCTTGCAGAAACGAAATCGAAGAATTACAAGCCACCCAAACTTTTCATGGAACTTGGATGGGGGACTCCAAATCAGAAATCAACTGCGCTTTTGCATCAATTCGCAAGGAGGGCAGGCTAGGACCTCGGGGAATTACGTTGAATCCAACACGTAAAATCACGATGAAGGATATACCAAAGCTGGTATCTAAAGGTGCCACACTCTCACGGAAAATTAAGCGGGCATTTATAAAGGCACACAATAAGTATACCGCCAAGCTGTTCACTGCACCGCGGAAAGCTCGGAAGGAATTTTACTACCCATTTTATCTTCTGGATGATAAGGGAACCATGAATAATTCGAAAGAGGTCGAAGAGAAACTTTGGAATAGCATTGCAGGCGTGCCATGCAAAGCCAGGCACAATGGTTTCCATATTGCTGTGTTGGGTAGGTTTGGAAAACGATGGAGAGATCTACTTTTGAAATTTGTGAAAATCATGTTAGTCATGCGCTATGTACCATCAGACATTAAACGAATCGCTAGGTATCCGATTCCCAAACCTGGGAAAGTTAATGAATTCCGGCCCATATCGCTATGCGACGATTTGTACTGTTTCTTAAATGGTATAATGACTTCAATAACCAGTGCTGCAATAGAAAAAATAAAACTACTTCATGAGGGGATTACGTCATATCGAAGAGGCAAAAGTTGTGCCACTTTGGTAGCGATCGAGCAGTGTTTCCGGGAAGATTGTGTTGAAGGGGACCGCCCCGCCGTACAAATCGACGAGGACGAAGAGAAATTTTTTGATCGGGTGTGTTTAGAGATAATTCTAGCCGTTATGAAAATTAACGGCTTTCCAGATACTGGTTTTATCGAACTGAAAGCTTGTATGATGGGTGAAAAACTTGTAGAGATAGTTACTTCGAAAGGTATTGTACATGCCATCTTTCAATGCGGTCTTGAGCAAGGAAATCCAGATTCACCAACCATAGCGAATCTGGTAATTAAACTGAAGCATGACATATGGAAGGTTGTTACGAAAAAAGCAAAGAAAGTAATGAATTCTGACGAGGAAGTTAACAGTTCATGTGATAGGTATATATTCAATATTTGTGACAAAAATGATATTAGAGTTTTTCTACAAATGATTGGATACTGTGATGATAATACGAAGTTTGTCACAGCAGCAAAGGAAGAAAATTTACTCTTTTTTGTTCAATATTATATACAATTGGCGGGCAATCTTAGTATGGTTACGAAAATTGGGCGCAAAAGTAGTAAATGCGATGTCCAGTTTTATAACATTTCTGCTAAGATGGTACTTAAATTGAGGAAATGTTGGAGTACTGCATGGAGTTTTTTGCATGATGCCCCAATCGAAGAGGAAGTCCCCTTCAAAGTATTTTTACAACCAAAAGAACTTGAAAATTTCTTTGAATTAATAAAATTTAATGAGCTACCTATGCTGGAACAAGATAGATGGAGAAACATAGTGCAACCAAAAGCACATAGACATCTAGGGCTGTATGCGACTTTGGGTGGTGATACATCAATGTCCAGCACCAAGACTCTTTCAAAAATGCATGATCGTCTAGCTCAATTGAAGATCCGGCATATGGACACTCCAGCACAACGTAAATGTACGAACATGCTGGTGTCCTCGATGCACAGTTACGTCCCCATTCAAAGTGACTATAATCAAGAAGAGCTGGCATTATTGGATGAAAGTGTTGCAAGCACAATTATGAGGAGTAATGGCATATCAAGTACAGATTGTAAACATCGTGTGTTTTTACCACAGAATCTTGGTGGGATTGGCTTTCTGTCGGTAGTTGAGATAGATATCATTGCAGTAGCACGGGAAATCGAGATTTCTTTAAATGGAGAGGGGTTGGACTCCAAAGCAATGCGTTCTCGGAAGGAAGCAATTTTCTCTTATAATAGTATAGAAGAAAACGATGTCAATAATCATGTTTTAAGGGCCGTGGCGAAACTCGGACGATACGGTATATTATTACGAGATCAGAGAGACGACATCATCAATATAATACTTCATTCAATAGCAAAATCCAACAACTCCTTTCCCGTGGGACATTCTCAGTTCAAAGGCGGCTCTGGTTGGGCTGTAGGACTAGGAAAAGAACGGTTCAATCAACTGCTATTTGGCAATAAGTTTCACAGAATGCTTCGCTACTTACATCACACCAACTGGTTGCCAAGCAAAAAATCCACCCGGTTATGCAAGCAATGCGGAGTCAATTTTAAGCAGATCTTGGAAACTAGAATGAAAGTGGGAATATGCAGATTCGAACAAATAGACAATGCGCTCTCCTTCTTTGAATGGAATAACTTCGAAGACACCTCATTTTCAACTCAAATTCATAAATCTCCCAATAGGTGGAATCATTGCAGAATCAGTGACTTGTTTATTGTAAACACCAAAGAACGATGGGAGTGGTCGCAAATAGAGTTGTTAAATATAGCAGAGAAACAACATATAATCAAGGTGGGCCAGTATGTTGTAACTGACAACATTCGCAATCAGAGATCCTTCAGCACGTATTGCTTATATGGAAAAATCTTCGACTTTCTACACAAACGTGGAAGCCCCATCATCATCGCCACCGACGGAGCACACCAAACCAATGAAATAAAATCTTATCAATGGAAGACATCTTCGGCCTTCACCATTTGCTCACTGGATATACGGTCTCATGAAACCTTGGAAGATCAACAATGGATAAATCGGCCGGTCATACCTTTGTTATGTAGAAGCAGCCTTATCCCAACATTCCTTGGCGAAACTCCATCAGATATCGCACATGGGGAAATGTTTGCGGTAGTATTGGAAGAAATGGCTTTTGATCCCAATCTGCCTAGAATCATTGTAATGGACAGTGAGGCAGTGAGAAATCAGGTGCAAAATTTAAGGAAATTCAGTGACTCTGGTAGTGATAGGAATTACATCCGTAACCTCGCTGGGGGCACAAGCAAGTTTTATAGTGGCATCATTAAAAACAAGTTCGACAGTATGATCGAAGCAGAAACATTATCGTCGCACCAAGATCTTGAGGATACGGCAACCAGTTGGGTATATACAACCTTCCGCAACCGAAATAAAACTTTTTTAAATATAGCGCGAACTTGGTTAGAAGAAAATTTGACGGAGACACAGCAACCCGAGCTAAACTATAAGACATCTTGTCCCAAATGGCATGCCAAATATTTCGACGAGCATCCTGATAGGGCGATACTGAAAGTAAACTCTCATCAATTAGATGCGTTTGGAACCACCATCAAAAGGAATCCACGTTATGCGCAACTTACACCAAATCTTGCCTTACTCAGTGCGAATCACCACGCCGACATAGGGGCGGACATTGCAATCAAAACGCTTCAGCAACATCCGAGTATGATCGTGAGAGCAAAAACGTGGGACAATCCGCATTTGAACAATTTAAACTTCGTTCTAACTTACAATGGTAAAACGATGGATAGACATGTAAGTGGCAGCATAAGGAAAGCGCTAGATGATGAACGGGTAAAACGGCTGAAATTAAAACCTACGCAAGGGCTACTTTGGCGAATTATGCATCACATGACCATATCATGGGATAATTTGAAACTACATGCGGGCCTATTTAGATCGCTCCTAGGTATGAGTAATACACACACGAGATGTCTTTACAAATCAACACCATACCAAAGAGGATGCATGTTAGATTTGCTAAGTACAATTAAGGATAAGGAGCAGGTAGAGGCCATTCAAGGCCTAAGTAAGCAAGAGCAAATATTGAAATTAACGAATTGTTCCTGGTGTAAAGAAATACAGTCTATACCACAGCATGGTAATAGAAGACATATGCTTCTATTCTGTAATAACTTGAAATTGACTACGTTTCGAAGGAAAATTAATAACGTTATTGGAAACAGGTTGTTTGTTTTATTTCAGGAATTACAAGAGCTGGAAGGCTGGAGATCGGTCGAAAATACGTTGATCAATATCAATAAAATATTTCTTTCCATTCAAAAAGATCAAACGGGCAGGCTAAAGGAAATATCACCGACTCGAAATATTCAATACATCTCTATGGCTGATCTTCTCATCAAAAATCAATGTCCAACAATAAAAGATGCCTACCTACATACTCCAAATACTTTTCTACCGCAATTATTTGGGGTTACTTTAGAATCTACATGTCACACGATCAGTGATGAAAACATTGGGGTTATTGATGGGCCTTGGTTGGGTCTCATTCCTACTTTGATAGACGTGGAATTGAAAAGAGTTTTACAGAAGGCAGGAATGGAAATGCAGGACAAAGACCAACGACAGATGTGGAAAATAAAGGCCTCACAATCTTGGAGAGAAATTAAAGCCCTAATACTGGGAAGGGCTGCTGGTATACATAAAATAATCCAAGCCGAGGCACAGCGAAAGGAAACAAGATTAGTAGAAAAATATGGTTTAGAAGAATCCATGGCGAAAAAATCTTGGAAATGTTTTAAAAGGAAGCCAACGCAACAACAGGCAGATGCTGATAGAAAGGATGCCCCTCAGATGAAGAAGAGAAAGATTGCGAAAGATCCACAGAAACAATGTAGCGGTATAACGTGTGGATGCGAACAGGCGATTTGGTGCTCAGCAAGCAGTTTTCAGATAAACAGCATATCCATCAACAGAAAGCAGTGTCAACGTTGCACGATGTTCAATTCGGCAATGGTAGTGGCGGCAAACCTTTTTAGCAACATTAAAAAAAGCACTACCACTATTATGAAAAAACTTATCAATCAACTTTTAGCTTCATCTACAAAACTCAGGATTCAATATAACCCAATAATGAATATGCTCAAGAATCATATACCAGAATCGGTATATTCTAAGAGAGCAAAATCCATAACCAAGAAAAAATTAACTGAGAAGTGGAAACGCATAATCAGGATTATGATTACCGTTACCAAGATGAATGCATCAAAGCCAAGCGCACAAATCAATCTGTCAACCAGCCAAATCATAGATATAAATGAGAAAACTATCCTGGAAGCAATAGCAAAGAAAAACAGTGAAATCAAAGAGGACAGCACAATTCTGCAAGAATATATCGCGGAGGTACAACGGAATAAGGACAGTAGGACTAAGGGCATCGAAACGACAACCAAAGCGAACCAGCAGATAAACAAAAGAATAGAAACCACCACAGCACATATCCATTCAGTCACAGGGCAAGCCAACAAGCCCCAAACCACCGAAATGAAAAATCATCAACAGTGTAACAATTGCAACACTTTAAGAAAGCCGAAATCAACCCTTGAGGAAATACAGAAAAACCTACCTTCTACATCTAGTAAGACACAACAATGCACCCCCACCATTAAGGTTTGTTCAGCCAAGAGAATAATAAACAGTCAGAAGGCTATAACGATTGATCTGGTAGAAGAATGTGATCAAGAGATTAATGAATCAAAAGGAAAAGAAAACGTTGGTTTCAGCACGACTGAAGAAGAGGAGATGAAATGTAGGCAAAGACTTAACGTAATGAATCGGAGGAGTTGGATGCAGGGAAAGCAGCTGGATCTTGCAGTAGTAGCACTCAGACACGAACATAAGAATAGCAATATTTTTATTGCAGGATCTGGGGCGGCAGACATTATTGGACAATGGACCAGAATCCAGGGTTGGTTTAACTTTGCCCGAATATTTGCTTCTCATTCAGCGGCTCATCGCAAACCGGATGGTCTGTACATTATCCCTATTTTCTCTGGGGAAACAAGAGGAGGACATTGGCACACTTTAGTAATTGAGAAAACTGGAGCATCTAAGCGCGGGTTCGTTATTGATTCGCTGGGAACGGGCTCAGTGAAATCAGAAGTCATTACAAACATTACCAACGCTTTTGCGACGACGAGGCGAGGCACTATGGAATGGAGCGCTCCGCGCTCCATACGGCAGCAAGGATGTGAATGCGGGCCGAGAACAGTCTGTGCCATTGAGACCTTATGCCAAAATCAAGAGAAAGGAGTAAGTATAGAGGAGAGCATTCAACAAGTATCATTAGTAGGCCTGATCAATGCAGATACATATAATCAAATGACGTATAGAAGAAGGGTCGCTAATATTTTGGATAGGTACACAGCAACAATGCAAACGGCCATTATACGTAGACGACATGGAGGTAGGTAAGTATGAAACCGAATCCAGGGGCACCGGGAACGAAGAGAATATTTCGGTATGAAAAGGGGGCTCAGAAATAAGATATCACAACAAGGACAAATAAGGAGTACGGATCTCGCAACGTTGGGGATTTTTTTTTTATTTTTTTTATTTTTTATTTTTTATGTACTGTATCAATGACGGCGTGAAAAGGATGGAATGCAGTTCCCTCAGAGTTTCCACGCAGACAAAGTCGTGCGGTTAATGGTCTCACACTGAACGCAACGTTAGTCATTCCAATATTCTTTTCAAACGAGGGCGTGAAACGGTATCGGTCGATGCACCTGGGTAGCCTTAAACACGATAAAATAAACATATACTACTACTACTTCGACCTTTTTGCTCGAGGACGTAAAAAACCGGGTGATTACCTTACGTAAATTTATGATAGATTTACTAATCATCATTTTCTTACGAAACATACTTCAAGTGAAGTCATTTTATAAAGTAGCTGTTTCAACAAATATTCTTTTGAGAAAAACTTTTGCCTACGGTACGATCATAAAAGAACCCACCGTTATTATTTATTAAACATCATGTGAAATGTAGATTCTTTTATATATATATTATATAAAGGATTAATTATCTTTCGTTCGTTATTGAGGTATATTGAGATAGTATGAAAGGAACTGAGCATCAACATGACAGTCAAGACACTTATACCGATAGTTTAAGGTCTCCTTTGATATCAAATGATGGAATCTATGAAACTAATCCTAATGAGAATGACATTGTAGGCATCGAAAACAGTGAAAGTTGTGGTGCTATCGCGACCTTAACCTATTTGAAAAATGATACGTCGGATTTTCTTGATCTTGATCATGACTATGATTCAGAGGAATCATCAATATCTTCTTCAGACTCAGTGTCAAATTTCGTGACCAAACTTCTTCACAATGATAGGACTTATGGTCGATTACTTTACGAAGCATTATCTCGTTATCAATGGTACTATCCACCCATACTATCCTTAAACACATCAGGTTTTTCATCATCAAAGCAGCACCCACTTAAAAAATATTCAACTCAAACAGAGGCTCAACAGATGGAATCTACGCAAGAACTCCTTAAAAATGTGACCCTATTTCATCGTCCAAGCCTGAAGAAGGCTTGGGATTATTTCGAATTTGTAACGCTACCGCGTCATGTTGTTTTTCCAACATCGAGAGGGTTATCGAAAAACCTCACTTATGCGGAACCTGGTTTCCAAAATTTTGCCACAAAGCTTTATTCTCCTCTTAAAACACACATGTCGCAGATGGGTGATTTTGGGTTAGGCATTGGTTTGTATCTGAGTATATTACAAAAGATGAGCCTCATGTTATTAATTGCAGCAATTCTTTCTGCGCCAAATTATATCTATTTTCTATCATCAGAATATAGTGATGGGCAGCCAGGTATACCTTTTTTACTAAGAGGGAGCGCTATTTGCACTCGTATGTCACTGGTACCTTGCCCATCATGCGATAGTAAGGAATTTCAAAAATTTCGAATGTCCGACCGTTTAGTGAAGGGCTCCCTCATTCAACCACTTTCGAATGCTACGGTCTCACCCCTTGATACTAAATTAAATTTCGCTCTAAAAAATAATTGCGATGGATCTAATTTGCTAACTGGGTTAACATCTCTTGTTGTTGTTGTATTCGTTGTAGGATTTTCAGTTTATCTCCGGCGTATCCAACGAAGAAAAATTATTGAATTAGATGAGGATGAACAAACAGCTCGTGATTATAGTATTGTGATCGATAACCCTCCTCCAGATGCAAGCGATGCACTTGAGTGGAAATGTTTCTTTGAGACTCAACCAGATTTTCATTTAATGGAACATGGTGATGATGTGACTAACCATGACGAAGGCATAAAATCAATTGTAAAGAATGGCATCAAAGTAGCTAGCTGTACCATCTCTGTAAAAAATGATTTTCTTTTGAAGTCTTTGGTTGAACGAAAAGAAATCATGTATCGCATCGAAACAATGTTGGCTCCAGGAACACCCTATGATGACATCAATCTAGCCCGCATTGCTGCCGATGTTGAGTCCAAATGGAACGGCCTTGAATATTTCAAATATAAAGCATTGAACAAGATAGGCGTGCTTCAGGATTTACCAAGTTTATATGGGCGCTTAATTGTTTTGAATGCGAAAATTCGTGGATTAGCGCAGCTTGAATACCCTGTAACAAAAGTATTTATAACTTTTGAAACGGAAGAAATGAAAAATGTTGTTTTAGAAAAATTGAGTGTTGGCAAAGTTACAATGTTACGTCATGAATCCAAACAGCATAATCTCCGCCAGCACCATAATTCTCCTTCAGATCACAATCAAGTTGACAATAATGAAAATGATAGACTCAATAAAATTCTTTTTCGCTCCAGCAAGATGCTTGATGTAGAAGAAGCAGAGGAACCATCAACTGTACGATGGACTGACTTAAACGCTTCATTTTTCCTATGGGCAAAAGGTCAGCTCTATGCGTATGGCCTCACTGCTATATTTGGAGTATTGATTTATTTCCTCGTGTTGAAAATTGAGGATAGTTTTCCTAACTCTTTGCCATATTTACTCTCGATTTTCAATGTTGCGACATCTTATCTAGTTAGAATCATAACCAGATTTGAGACTCATGCATTTGAAAGTGGGAAACAGCTCTCAATATTTATAAAGGGATCTTTGTTGCTCCTTTTGAACACATTCGTAGTAGTTCAGAATATAAAGGTAAAATCAACAAATTGAACCTGTAAACAACGGTAATATTTATGAAGCGCACTCACACTTTTAAAGCCATTTGCAAGTTCGATCACGCCAGGAAAATACAATCTAATTTCCACAGTATATCGAGTTCTTTTTTACGATGCAGTATTTACTATATGTCTTCAATTGCTAGATCCCATCGGACATATCAAACGTCACTATTTGGCCCCCCGCGCTCCGAACCAAGAAGCAATGAATTCTTATTTCCAAGGATCGGTAAGACGGTTTCATTCACAATGCATGATTCTATTTCTTATTTTGTTTCGTAGCATCTAATATCATTTTTCATCATACATTCTCCTTGAATAGTTTTATGATATGGCGGATCGTTATTTGGTGAGTAAACTAATATCATACTGCTGTCCAATGATGTTTTCTTTCAATATTTGAGTTTCTTACGTATTTCCAAATGATTGCCGAATATAGAACATGTGGAAAGTGCTCGATATGACCCTATTATATGGACCTATATTTCCAATGATTTATGTTATGGGTGGTATTATTTTCTGGTTCTTCTCATACATAGATCGATTTAGTATAATGGTGAGTTGAACATTATCAGATTTTTAGTCAATCATTCTTCAACTAAACTGATCACGTCAAATTGATAGAGAACTTGGTACCGTGCTCCTAAATTTGGGGCTAAAATATCGGATTTCAGCCATGTTCACATAATGTCATTTGCATGTCTTTTGATGGCAATAAATGCATCTTATTTTTGGTCTGGTTTTCCTTTTGATGATTTATGTGGTGAGCAAAGAGTTATCATATTCATTTCTCATTATTTTGCTTGCACATCTAGTTTAGTAACTCACATTTTGTCTTGCACAATTTGTGTGTTTATGATTCCTCATGCTCACTGTATTAGAAATTGGGCCAGTTCCTGAAGATATCTACGGAACCTATAAGTTTTTTGAGGTTGATAATCTTGCATTGCAACACACGAATAGTACCATGGTGATAATAAACACAAATACCACTCAATACAAAC